>Ga0209976_10000217_pt1 | contig 42217 bp, 59 predicted proteins | sample SumtaG_FD_182806 | JGI IMG/M metagenome (GOLD analysis project Ga0209976, IMG submission 182806) | Deep subsurface microbial communities from Indian Ocean to uncover new lineages of life (NeLLi) - Sumatra_00157 metaG (SPAdes) (version 2) | ecosystem: Environmental > Aquatic > Marine > Oceanic >...
CGGAGCTCGACGTCGCCCTCGTCACGGCGAAGCAACTCGAGCGCCAGGTCGACAAGGAGGTCGCCGACGTCCTCTCCGGCCAGGGACACCTATTCGACCGGCCCGACACGAGCTCGAGCTCGGCATACGACAAGGAGGGCGGGCAATGAGCGAGACCAGGAAGACGAACGGGACGATGCTCCGAGCGATCCAGCGGCGGCTCCAGGGGCTCGAGGACGCCGACCTCGTCGAGGTCCAGGAGCGCGTCGAGCTCCTCCAGACCTTCGAGCGGCGGCTCCTCGACGAGCGGATCCTCGCCGACCCGGTCTTCGAGTCGCCCTCGCGCTCGAGCATGGCTCTCGAGGCTGGGCTCTCCCCGGTCCAGGCCGAGCAACTCGAGCGGCGTATGCTCAGAAGGGTAACGGGCGTCCTCAACGCCTCGAGGGGGTCCAGAGAATGAAGGCGCTTATCCTTGCCCTCGCGATCTCCGCGCCCGTCCTGGGCGACGTCACGCTCTCGAAGAGCGCGCCGGCGCCTGGGGACGCTTGCACCGCGCCGACCGTCGTCGGGCACCTGGGCGAGCTCGACGCCGTTATCTACTTCAAGCCCGGGAAGGTCGTCGTCCGCCAGGTCGAGGCCCCTTGCTCGGGGACGCTCGAGATCCTCCGGGCCCGGATCAAAGGCCTCTCCTCGAGCTCCGCTCAGTATCGCTTTTGCCTCTACGCCGACCGCGCCGGCGAGCCCGGCGCCTTGGTCTACCAGGGCCCCCAGGCCTGGGCGATCGGCTCGGGCCTCGTCGCCGTGAGCCACGCGACGCCGGCCCTCGAGCTCGGGGTCGGGACCTATTACGTCGGCACGCTCGCCCAGGTCGCCGGCTCCGCGGCGTACTCCGCGCGGAACGGCGCTTGCTCGGGATGCTTCCACGAGTACACAGCAACCTGGCCCGATTGCCCGGACCCCTGGCCGACTGGACTCTCCCAGCCGGCCGGCGACCGGAGCCTCGAGGCCTCAATCCAGATAGGGGCCTCGCCATGAGAAACGCTCTCCTCGTCCTCGTGCTCTTGCTCTTCGGATGCGCCGCGCTCGCCCAGGAGGAGATCCCGATCGCCTGGACGGAGGTCGGGGGCGCCTCCGGTTACTTCGTTTATTCGTGCCAGTGTGCCGACCCTCGTAACGACCCCGCGGCGACGAAGGACGACGTATTGAGCACCGGCACCGCAGGCGACGCCCTCGCCTTCACCGTGACGGGCCTCCCGGCGGCCGTCGATACCTCGATATGCGTCACCGCCTACAACGCAAGCGGCGAGAGCGCGGGATGCGTCCCGATCGTAGGCTGGCCGACGCCCAGGATCTCCCGAGTCGATATCGTCGATACCGGGATTCCCGGTCAATTCCGCGTCGACGTCGTCGGGGAGAATCTGCACCCCGACCAGCAGGCGATCACGAGCGACTATCCGGGGATGACGTTTACCTCGATCACCTGGCAAAGCTCGAGCCTCGTCCAAATCGACTACTCGCTCGACTCGACCGCGACCGCCGGCTTCGTCGACCTGGCGCTCTTCAACAACCAAGGCGCCGCGTGCAACTACTCGCCCACCCCAGGCCCAGGCGGCGAGGCGCCTTATAGCGGTTGTGTCGTCGTTACGGCCCTCCAGGCCTGGGAGATCGTCCTCGAGCCTATCCCGGCCGACGTCGTCGTCGAGTGGGGCCTCGTGCCATGATCGAGAAGCTCTGGATCGCTCTCGCTTGGAAGCTCCCGCGACGCCTGGCCTATTGGGCGGCCGTCCGGGTCGGCTCGAGTGCAACGCTTCCGCCCTTCGGCTCCCAGGTCGTCCCCGAGCTCACCGTCGTCGACGCCTTGAGGCGCTGGGAATGAGCCCAGAGCTCGAGGTCTCGAGGGATCGCTCGGAGGTTTGGAAGTGGGTCGCGATGATCCTCGCGGGGACCGTCGCCGGCGGCGTCTCGTACTTCCTGCTCGACCACGTCCTCGAGGCCCAGGGCCTCGCCAGGATCGAGGCGAAGCTCGAGGCTCTCGAGACCAAGGTCATCGAGACGAAGGGCGCCGTCGACGCCAATAACACGCTTATTTGGAACATGCACGCCGCGCCGGCCAGGACGGACGCGGGGGAGGGCCCGCCATGAAGAGGTTGCTCGCGAAGCTCGTCGTCCGCTCGGTCGAGATATGCCTCGTCGCCTTCTTCCTCCTCGTCGCCCTCGTCGTAGGGATCGCCTTCGCGGACCTCGCCCTCGAGCGCCTCAACGCCGGCGGCCCGGATTGCTGCCAACGCGCCCAGGCGCTCGAGGGAGGCGCGACGCGGGCGATCAACGCCCTCGGGCCGGAGAACGCCGCCTCGAAGGGCCTCCAGGAGACCCTCCAGTCGATCGGTACGCCGTGCGAATGGTCGAAGACCTCGAGGGGCCTCGTCTTCCGATGCAACTAACGAAAACGCGCCGAGCGTACTCGGCGCCTCAAGTAGCCTCGTTCACGATCGGGAATCCTCCCGAGCGCCACGCGATGACGAAGGCCCTCGTCCAGCTATTCGCCTGGACGCCTCGAGAGGCCCATCCGCGGCTCCGCCAGGTCCTCAACGGGAAGCTCACAAGCCTATTTGCCGAGGCGAAGATCCGATGGCGGTGAGGGCGAGCGTAGGCGCCGGCGGTCGCCGGCAAGGGGGATCAATGAGCAAGCTCTCCGAGCGTTTCGGGGCGGTCTTCGCCTCGGTTCTGATGGGCTTCGCGACCCTCTCGGTCGCGCTCGTCGGGATCATCGTCGTCTCGCTCCTGATCGTCGCTCTCGTGTCGGTCTGGCGGCTTCTTTGAAACGCCCCGAGCTCGAGATCTGCTCAAGGTGCGAGCTCTGGGTCTATCCGAGCTCCGATCGCCGTTGTCGGTTTTGCGGTCGCCGATACGGCCAGACGTGGCTCCAGAGGGCCCGGGAATGGCTCCAGGGCCTCCTCGACCGCACACAAGGGGGATCGGATGGGGGATGAATACGACCTCAGACCGAGCGCCAGGCGGACCGACCCGGAGACCTCCTTCGAGGCCTGGGAGCGGATCCGGAAGACGCTCCCGGGGACCCTCCGGGTCCTCGAAGAGCTCTTCTTCGAGCAAGGCCGCGAGGGCTACACATACGGGGAGCTCGTCGAGGCGATCAACGGCGCGGAGCAGACGATCTCGACCTCGATCTCGCAACTCGAGCGAAACCATAGGATTGTCCGCGGCCTCGAGTACGCCGATGGGCTCTGGCGCTTCCGCCGCCGGATCTGGAGCGGCCCACCTTGCCCCAGATGCTCCCGAGGCCCCTCGGGAGCGAATCAAAAGGTGATGACCCATTGGACGGTCGCCTCGACGATCGAGCGCGCCTGGCACGTCCAGAAGGCCCATGAGAAGGGCTGGAGCAACATTCCACAAGGAGGACCGATATGCGTAGACCAGAGCCTTTGATATTGGGCCAGGGGAGGACCTGGCGGGCCTCGTGCCCGGACGGATACGACGAGGGCGACGTCCTCGCCGATCTCATGCGAATAACCGATGGCGGGCCGGCGGGTTTCTTCTTCCGGGAGGTCGCCGTCCGGCCTCGCTTCGCCCTCTTCGGGCTCTGGCGGCTCGGGGAGGTCTGGCACGATACAGGCCGGACGCGGCGCTTCGTCGGATCGACCTGGAGGGTCGAAGGCTTCGAGATCCTCGAGCTCGACCAGGCCGACCGCTACGTCCAGAACGTCCTCGCGCTCCAGATGGGGGTCTCGGGATGAGCGCAATAACGATCGACGCCTTCCGGACGCGCGTCCAGGCCTCCAGGAAGCGGATAAGCAACCTCGACGACCAGGAGCTCGTCAAGGCCGGCGCCCAGGTCGGCCTCGGCTTCGGGGCGATCGCCGCGACCCTCCTCACCGCCGAGATCGGAATCGAGATCCTCGCGGAGCTCGAGAGCCAACGCCCTCCGGACCCCATCGACGAGCTCGCCGCTCCGGGCTCGATCCCGATGTACCAGGCCGCCGACTGGCGAGCTCTCGCCAGGCTGGCCCGGAACGTCCTCGAGGACCCTGGGAGCGGCTCGACGCTCGCGGAGCTCCGCGAGGCCCTCGAGAAGGTCGGACAATGAGCGCGCCGGCCAAGTACCAGGAGCTCGCCCTCGAGATCATCGAAGCGACCCGGGTCGGCTCTCAATGGGCGGCGGGCGTTAAGGTCGAGTGGCGGCCCGTCCAGGACAAGCTCGCGAGGGCCCTCGAGGCCGTTGTCGAGGGCGTCCTCAAGGGACCGTATCGCCCGGACGGCCTCACGCGCCGCCGAGGCCTCGAGGCGCTCGCCAGGGACGCCCAGAGCAATCTCAAGGCCATGATGGAGGGTCGGGAGCTCGACGCCTTCGCCGTCCAGGCCCTAATCGAGGACCTCGAGGCGGAGCTCCAGGATCCAGAGCTCGAGGTCTTCCTCCCGAAGGTGAGACCGTGAGGGCGCCAGACGCCGAGCTCCTCGCCCTCTATCGCGCCGTCGACGCCTTCGCCCAGGCGATGAAGGACAAGCTCCACGACAAGCACACGGACGGCTGGACGGGCTGGCGCGATATGCGGGACGCCGAGCTCGTCGATCGGATCGTCGCGCACCTTCCGTCAATGGTCGATCCGGAGGCCTGGGATCCGGTCGACGTCGCCAATTTCGCGGCCTTCGCCTGGCGGAACCGCGGAGGGGCGAAACCGTGAAGTCGACCCGATCCCAGCGCAGGAGGATCCCGCGCGACTTCGGCGATCTCGTCGAATCGACCCACGAGCTCCGGGACCGTCTGGACGAGATCGGAGAGGGGGAGATCCCTCATTGCGAGCTCGAGGCGAGGCTCCTCCAGGCCGAGGCGACCCTCAAGGCCGTCGAGGCGCTCTATCTGATCGAGACGGTCCTCCGGGACTGGAGTAACCGATGACCTTCCCCGCGGCGGTCCCTGGCTCGGAGGGGTCGATCTGTGGAGGCGGCTCTTCCGGGGGGATAACCCAGGGGCTCGCCGTGGGGATCTTTTGAGCTCGCCGTTCTGGCGCGACCTGGCCGACGAGACGGAGGCCCTCCTCCAGGAGGCGACCTCCGAGACGGAGTTTCTCCTGATCGCCCTCACCGTCCTCGAGATCTGCGCCGATGCTCAGATGGACCCAGGGGTCGCCGGCCTGGCGAAGACCCTCGGAGGGCGCTTCCTGGGCTCCTACCCTGCAACCGATCCCCTCGTCCAGGCTACGCGCCTCAAGGTCAAGGAGCGCCTGGGCGAGGTCTCAGGGAGGCACGTTCTCCAGGGCCTCGAGCCCACGGGCTCGGTATGCTGACAGTAGGGGCACGGGCTCGAGGAGAACGGCCCTCGAGACTACCCCTATACGTCAGCCTGCCGTATAGGTACTCGATAGGGTACTCGAAACGTACACGCATACACGAGGGGTACAACGCCCGAAACACGAAAGCAAGACGGATACCCTATCGAGAGCCTTTTCCTATGCTGTTTCAAGCTAAGTCCTTCGTCCTCAACAACATCAATAGGATACTGCATACACATGGGTATGCTAACCCTGGGCCCTCCCCCCTCAGAAGGGGGGAGGGGCCCAGGGCGTACTTAGCTCTTCCTACCACGAGCAACCAACCAACCAAGACTCCGGATTCTGACCCTCGGATAGGATACTCCCCGAGCAAGGCCAACCGTCCTCAATCGTGGACACCGGCGAGCCTACGCGCCCGCCAGAGGGGGGCTCCTCCGGGCCCCCGCGGGCACGCTTCACGGCCTCGCCTCCATAGGCGAAAACGAAGAGAAGACGTGTGTCTTCCGGGACACAACCCCCCTCCAGCCCGGCCGGAGGAGGAGGTCGGCGTGCGGACCGGAGGCTCGGCCAAAAACGCCTCGCCTCCTCCGGACGGGAGGCCGAGCTCGATCGCCGGCCACGAGCTCGAGGTCGGGAGTGGAGGGCTTGGGCTGGGCTGGGGAGCTCGATCTCGTGGTTTACATAATTACCATTATCGGACGCCGGGCTCGGAAGTCCTGCGTTATCAGGGGGATACGATGGCAACAGAGCAGAAGATCACGGTCGAGCTCGAGGCTTTCGCCTCGTTCGTCGATCTCGTCCGCCGGGTCGCGGACCTCGAGAACCTCGTTCGCCGGGTCGCTCTCCTCGAGGATCGGCTCCGCCGCCGACCGGACTCACGAGATCTCGCGACCCCCGGGCCTGCGGATCCCGAGCCGGCCGCCGGCGCGCAAGTGCCTACCCCCGGAAAATTTCTTCGGGGGAAAGGGTCTTTTCGGGACTTCGTTATCAACGGCCGGACGGGTCCAGCGGATCGTCGGAGCGGGGGCTCTCGACGCCTGGTGAGCAACCCGGGAGCGTTTCCGGATCGGCGTCGGGGGATAGCTGGGCGTCGGAGGTTGGGCGGGGTGGATCGTCGTCGGGGGCGAGCGGTATGGATTGGGGAGGCGTTGCGCGGGGCTTTGGAGCGAGGGGAGGTTGAGTTTCGGGCGGATCCGGCGCCTGGCGTGGAGCGTCGGGAGGGCGGCGGGGATCGGAGGCGGTGGATACAGGCGCGGCCGGACTGCGATCGTCGTCGTCGGGGGAGCCGGGGGCGCCGGGAGGAGGACGCGAGCCTCTCTTGGTTCAAGGTGTCGATACGTCGGGCGGAGGAGGTTGAGGGAATGGAGGCGAAGCTCGAGGATTACGAGACGGCGGCGTCGATCCGGGTCGGGGAGATCTGCGATCTCGAGAAGGACTTGGCGAGCTCGGCCTGGGTTATCGCGGAGCTCCGGGAGGCGATGGCGATCGCGGAGCGGGACCGGACGACGCGCGGGGGTTTGTCGACGCGCGGCTGGGCGGAGATTCGGGAATGCGAGCGGGAGACGTATCGGGCAATGGCTCTTATGCGAGTCGAGTCGATTGACCGGGCGGAGGTTGAGCGGTTACTGAAGGGGTTTATCATCGGGCCGGACGGCGCCACGAGCGCCGAGAAGGAGGGTTAGGGATGAGCACGGCGATCGTATTGAAGGAGCTCAAGTGTGTACTGAGCGATCGAGAGAAGCAGGAGCGCGGGGAGACGATGGCGCGGAAGATGGCCCAGGTGTCGGCGTGCGAGGGCGAGCTCGACGGGCACAAGCGGGCACACAAGGAGGCGACGGGTCTCCTCGAGCGGGAGATCTCGGGGGCGGCGACGGAGCTCCGCCAGGGTTTCCGCTGGGCGGACGTGGAGGTCCGTCTCGAGCCGATCGAGTTCGCCGGGGAGGCCGGGGTCCGGGAGATCCGGATGGACACGGGGGAGGAGCTCGAGGTCCGGGCGATGACGGCGGGGGAGCGCCAGATGGGCCTCTTCGGGGAGGGATGATGCCGGGCCGGCGGGTTTACTTGACGGAGGCGGAGGCCGCCGCGCTGAAGGAGGAGCTCGGTCATATCGTCCGCGCCGGCTTCGGTTATCGGTTGGCGGAGTTCAAGGCGATCCTCGTCAAGCTCGGCGGATGGAAAGACGCCTCGAGGACCTGGCCGGCGGGCGAGCGTCAACTCGAGAGCCGGAGGGACTGTTGTATCGCGGCGGCGTGAGGCCGCCCCTATATCACAGATTCGCGCCGGCGGGGGAGTTGTCCCGAAACCTCCGCCGGATCCTGGTCGAGGTTTCGGGACGAGTCAGGGGGACGGAATGGAAGCAGACCGAGAGGATCAATACTTGGCTTATATGCGGGCGTTAATCGACACGAATATCGCGCTTGTGCTCGTCCAGATCGTCGGGCGGGAGAACGAGGCGCTCGAGATCGTCCAGGGGATCCAGCGGGAGCGGGAGGTCCAGGCATCGAAGGAGGCGGCGCAATGACGCGGCTCCGGATCCGGAGTAACGGGACGCTCCCAGGGACGACGATCGAAGACGCGGAGACGGGGGCGCCGATTTACGCGCGGCGGGTCGAGGTCGTAATCGGGGTCGACGAGTTCGCGACGGCGGAGCTCGAGCTCGCGCTCCCGCCGATCGTCGACCTCGTCGCCGATGGGCCGGACTTCTACGGGGTCCGGGTTACGTTTTCCGAGGAGGAGCTCCTGGGCGAGGACTTCGAGCAAGGGCTCGAGCGCCGCGTCGAGGGGATGCGACGATCGGCCAGGACTACGCGGTCGGAGATCCAGCGGCTCCAGGCCGAGGCGGAAGGAGGGCGGACGGGATGACGGGACACATTACGGCAAAGCCGAGGCGGGAGCGGTTCCGGTTGCGCCTCGAGTGGACATACGAGGAGGAGGGCGGCCGGACGCTCGAGGAGGGAGCGGGGGCTGGCTTGACGCTCGAGCATAGCCTCACCCTCGACGACGCGGTCGAGGGGGAGCCTCCGAACGGGAAGCTCCGGAGGACCTGGATCAATTACCTCTTGGCGGAGCTCCTCGAGGGGGTCGCCTTCCGGGACGGGGACGATTGTCCGCGGATCGGCCTCGAGTCGGCCTGGCTCCGTCCGATGACGAAGGCGGAGGTCGAGACGCTCGAGGTCCCGGCGGGGAAGCTCGTCGAGGGCGAGGGGGTCGCGGAGCTCGTCGACGCCCAGCGGGTCCCCGAGAAGATCCTCGACGAGGCGGCGGAGCTCGTCAACCGCGGCCAGACTGGCCGGATCATCGGGGTCGACGTCGCCTCGGGAGAGTCGCGCCACGCGGACCGCGCGAGCCAGGACGAGATCCGGTCCCGGATCCGGGCTGGAGCCGAGGGCGCGAAGGACGTCTTCCACCGGCTCCAGCGGCACAAGGCCGGGCTCGAGGAGGAGGGGCTCGAGGTCGTCAAGGTCAACCTCGACGGGACGAAGGAGACGGTCGACGTCCGGAGTCCCCTCGACGACGAGGAGGGCGGGCGATGACGGCGCGGAAGAAGGACCCGAGGGGGCGGCCGGCGAGCCAGACCCAGATCGAGGCGTTGCAGCGACGATGCCGCGGCCTCGAGCGCCAGGTTATCGCGCTCGAGCAATGCGAGCTCGACAAGTTTCGGGAGGCGGTCCGGAGGGCGGCGAGCGGGGTCCCCCCGATGGGGGATCGGTTCTGGCGCCAGAATCGCCAGGCGCCGCCGGCGGACGAGCGCGGGAAGTTACGGCGCGCGGCGTCGGCGATCCGTAGCTTCCCCGGGCGGGTCTGGGCCAGGCTCGGACGATGATCGCGCCCTCGTGCCTCGTCCCCGGTTGCGGGAATCGGATCGGGGAGCGGGCGCCGCCGTTTTGTCGGGCCCACCAGAAGCGGATCGCGCCGGCGCTCTGGAAACGGATCCGGCACAAGTGGCGGGCGAAGGGGGAGCGGCCGGCGGGGAATCGACTCAAGGCGCTGGTCCTCGAGGCGGCGCGGAAGATCTACCGAGAGGGCGTGACAAGTGAAAAAGTCGGATAACGGGAAGGGCGGGAAGGTCGTCGACCTGGGCCCGGCGAGGTTGGCGAAACAGGTCGAGAAGCTCGTCGAGCTCGTGACGAAGCTCCAGGCGGCGATGGGTCAATTCGAGACCTGGGCGGTCGGCCAGGGGCGCCGGATGACGATCCTTGAGAAGGCGCTCGCCGGGGAGACGAAGGCGGTCCAGGTCCCGCTCGAGGACGTCCAGAAGGTCGCGAAGGAGATCGCGACGGTCGCGATCGAGGGGATCCTCGTCGCCGCGCGCCAGGTCGTCACCGAAGCGGACGGCGGGAACCTTACTCCCCGGTCAATGACGGAGCTCTCGAATCGCCTCGAGCACCTGGGGCGTTGAGGGCGTATAGTTGAGGCGAAGGAGGACCGAGGTATGCTTCTGAAGCTCTGGATTATCGTCGACGACGGCGCGCCATTCGACGCGCTGAAGGAGACCGCGGTCAAGCTCTGGGGGATGCTCTTCGGATAACGTGTTGGGGTTTTCAGGGATTGGCCCGGCGGGCTGAAACCGCCGGGCCTTTTTTTTAGGTGGGGCTACAGGGCGACGGTCGTCTCGCGGGGCTCGGCGCCGGCGCGGAAGCGGACGACCAGGGAGACGCGATCGGCTCCGCCGGCGTTCGTGAGTCGGAGCTCCCAGCGGATCCGGGTCGCGCGGGGGTCGGCGGCTCGAGCGGCGACGAAGGCCTCGCGCTCGAGCTCGGTCGCGGTATAGAAGGTCTGGCCGGCGGCGTCGGAGCGGCGCTCGTCTCGAGAGGCAACGCGGGCGCGATCGTGCTCGACGCGGCGCGCGCCGTCCTGGCCGAGGCGGACGCAATCGTCCGGGCGGCTCTTCGGGAGCGTCTTGCGGGTCGTCTTCTTGCGGGTCGTCTTCTTCTTCGCGGTCATTGGGAACCCCCTTGCTTTATCGCGGTTTCGGCTCGCTCCAGGAGCACGCGGAAGAGCGGCGTCTGGACGCTCCAGTTAAAACCGAGCTCCTCCGATGCGTTGAGGATCGCGGTCGCGCCCTGCTTCAAAGCCTGGGGATCGTTCGCCTCGAGGTACGCCGCGGTCTCGGCGGTGAGGATGATCGAGGCGACGGCGCTCGCCAGGCGCTCGCGGTGCTTCTTCTCGAGGAGTCGCGGCGCGGGGTGGGTCTTCGTTGGGGCCATTAGGACCTCCGGGAGGCGATCGGGGTCGGCATAACCGGCGCCGGCGCCTCGATAGTAGCGGCGTCCGTCCAGGCCAGGAGGGCCAGGAGGAGGAGCGCCGCGGCTGTTGTCTTCCGTGTCATATAAAGAGTATACGGCAAACTGACGGCACGCGCCACTAAAAGATGTAAAAAGATCAAGAAAAGAGGCGTCCCGGGAGGTTGACGGTCCCGGCAACGTGACGTATACTCTGCCAAGGGGAGCAAGGAGCCCGGAATGAGCGAGATCGACCGAGACGCGCTCTCCGATCTGATCCTGGCCGGATGCCCCGCCCGGGATCCAAGTCAACCCGAGGGGGATTTAATCGAGCGCACACCGCGCGAGTTATTCCCCCTTGACAAGGAGGACACGATGGAAGAACCGAAACGACTTCCGGGGGGCGCCGAGCTCCTCGAGGCAATCCGGGAGGGGCGCGATCTCCTTAACCGCCTCCTCAAGAGGGGCGACGGTTGCGCGCCGTCCACGCGCGACGTCGACGCGGTCCGCGAGCTTTTCGCCGAGATCCTCGCGGCATACGGCGAGGAGATCGCCGCCGGCGGGGACCCGATCGCCGAGCTCAACGACGACGAGCTCCGCCGGGCGCACGAAGCCCGGCCGACGATCCGCCAGGCGATCCGCCAGACGATCGAGGGCGCCTTCCCCGCGGACATACCGGACCCGCGCGATCTGAAGCTCGAGGAGCACGATCGACGGATCGAGGAGCTCGAGAAGGCCCAGGACCACAACCGCGACGAGATCAACCGGATCGGCCGGAAGCTCCACGATTTCCAGGGCGTCGTCGACGAGGCCGGCGCCTCGAGAGACGGCGATATCGGGAAGCTCCAGGCGGACCTCGCCGGCCTCGTTCCGACTGTCGTCGATCTGCGGGCAGCGGTCGGCGAGCTCGGGGACCAAAACCACGCCACGAGGGTAGACCTCGCGGAAAACAAGTCGAACGTTTCGACGGTCGCGAAGCGCGTCCGGGAGCTCGGGGATGATCGGATGCTCGCCGACACCGCCGCCGCCGGGATCGCGTCGCGCGTTACCAACCTCGAGACCGCGGTCCACGAGACGGTCCAGTCGAGCCTCGACTCGATCGACGCGCGGGTCACGCGGAAGGCGAACGACGCCGCGACCGATACGCGCGACCTCGAGGGCCGGATCTCCGATCTCGAGGCTGGTGCAAGATGACCGACAAACGCCGAACCGAGCTCCGGTTGAATCCCGAGCTCTACGACCTATGTACCGAGGCCGCGGAGGCCTCCGGTTGCTCCTTCAATCAATGGGCGGCGGTCGTCCTCGGGATGGCGGTCGGCTTCGACGAGCACCTGGCTCTCGCCGTCGAGATCTGGGGCCCGCGCGCCGTCGAGACAAGGGGGAAGCGATGACCACACCGAAACGGCGGGAATTCATTCCCGCGCTCCGAGAGCGGATCTGTAAATTCGCCGCCGGCTTCCCGGCGGCCGAGATAAACAAGGCGATCGACAACTGGCGCGACGGTCTCGAGGCCCAGGGCCCGGTCGAGCACGGGACTTTCGCGGTATGCGACGAGATCGCCGAGGAGCTCGACAAGGAGCTCGCCAAGCTCCCGTGATACGCTAACCGCGGGGAAGACGTCGGTCCGAGTGGCCGATGCGAAACCGGCGTCTTCCCCAAGGGCTCCGTAAACAACGCGCCTCCCGGGCCGACCTTCCCGCCTCTCACCCTCACCCGCTCGCCGCAATCCTCGCTCAACGCTTCGACAAACGCCTCGAGGACCTCCTCGAGAACGCGGCGCACCTATTCGAGGAGGGCCTCCCGGATGACGCTCGTCCGCTCACAGGTCAAACCCAAACCCAAGGCTCCAACGAAGTGCGAGCTCTCCGCGGTCCGCGCCGCGCTGGGGGCGGGGGCTAACGAGGAGGTCGCCGGCCTCCTCGCCGGGCATAACGGGCGATGGCTCCGGCTCTGCAAAGCCTATTACCCGAGGCTCGCCGGCGAGGTCGCGGAGTGGAAGCAACTCGCGGACGGCCTCGTTAAAATGAAAATGTGGGAGAACGCGACCCTCCGAAACAACGTTATCGCTCAAATCTTCTGGCTCAAGAATCGCGCCGGCTGGGCCGACCGGAAGATCGTCTCCGGCTCGATCCGTCACGATCACTACCCTCGCGCCGTCCAGGAGTCGGCCTCGAGGGAGATCGACGAGATCGCGCGGAAGGAGCTCGCCGCCGCCGGCCACGATAACCTCCCCGACCTCCCCGTTATCGAGGCCGAGCTCGTCGAATGAGCGAGCCCGCCGCCGAGCACCTGGACGGCCTCGCGCTCGGCGAGGACGAGATCCGTTATCGCGTCGCGATTCGCAAATGGCGCCTTCGTCCCGAGACGATGGTCGTCGAGGAGTTCAAAACCGAGCCGGACGACTGGCAACTCGACGCGCTCCGCGCCTTCGCCGAGCCGACGATCGAGCAAATCGCTTTGCTCGCTTGCATGGGCCCGGGGAAGTCCGCGCTCAAGTCCTGGCTTGTTTGGAATTTCGCCGCGACGCGACCCTATTCCAACATTGCGATAACGTCGATCACCGGCGACAACCTGAAGGATGGACTCTGGAAAGAGCTCCGCAAATGGTGGAGGCGGTCGCCGTTCCTTCGTCATCGTTTCAAGTTCACGGGCGATCGGATCTATGCGATCGACCCGGAGTCCTGGTTTATCTCCGCGCGAAAGTGGAGTCGCGGAGCGAGCGCGGAAGAACAAGAGGAGACGCTCCGCGGCCTCCACGCCGAGCACGTTATGGGCGTCGTCGACGAGGCCGGTTGCGTCCCTCAACCGATCGTCGACGGGCTCCAGGGGATCCGCGCGGTCGGCCAGGAGGCGAAGATCGTTATCGGCGGAAATCCCGTCGTCGCGGACGGTCCGCTCTGGCGGGCCCAGGGCGTCGACAAGGAATTTTGGAAGGTTATCCAAGTCACGGGCGACCCGGACGATCCGAACCGATCTCCGCGCGTCTCGATCAAATGGGCCCGCGAGCAAATCCGCCGACTCGGTCGCTTCGACCCCTGGGTCCAGGCGAACGTCATCGGGCAATTCCCGCGCAATACCGGAGAGGGAATCCTCACGATCCAGGAGGTCCTCGAGGCCTTCGGTCGCGAGCTCGATAACGCCGGCGTCGAGCTCAAGAGGACGCCGAAAACGCTCGGCCTCGACGTCGCGCGCCGCGGGAAGAATCGAAACTCGCTCATCTATCGAGAGGGCGATTACGTCGTCCGGGATGAGGCCTGGCAAGGGGTCCCGACGACGGAGACCGCCGGCCGATTAATGGAAGCGATCCGCGACTTCAAACCCGAGTACGCCTTCGTCGACGACCTCGGGATCGGCGGCGCCGTCGTCGACATTTGTCACGCCGCCGGCGTCGCGGTAATTGGCGTGAACGCTTGCGAGCGCGCACGGCGCGACGACATACACAGCAACCTCCGCTCCGAGATGGCCGAGGAATTACAAGTCCGATTCCGCTCCGGTCGGATCTCGCTCCCGGAGTCCTTCCGCGAGACGACGTTTATCCAGGAGGCGACGACGCTCCGATTTAAGTTCGACGCTCGAGGCCGCCGGAAGCTCGAGGACAAGGATCAATTCGTTAAGCGGCTCGGGATCTCCCCCGACACCTACGACGCGCTCGCGCTCGCCTATTCGGACGGGACGACGACCGCGGTCGCGGTCGCCGGCGACGAGACGCGCCTCGCTCGCGGCAAGTCCGGCCGCGTGTCGATGGGGCTCCACGAGATAAAAGACAACCCCGAGGACGGTTGGAATCGTCACCGCGCCTCGTTTGCAATAGGGAGACGGCGATGATCCGCGAGCGAATTCTCCAATACCTCGAGGCCGCGCCGGCGTCGGACCTGGCGAAGGTCAAGCTCGAGCTCGCCTCGACGACCGAGGCGCTCGAGAAGACGACCGAGACCCTCGACGAAACAAACGAAACCTTCGAGAAGGCGAAGACCGAGAAGGACGCCGAGATCTCGCGCCTCGAGGGGCTCCTCGACGTCGCGCCCAGCGTGGACTCGGAGCTCCCAGGGAACGAGGCTCAACGCTTCTTCCGCTCGGTCGCTTCCGGCGGCACGAGACCCGAGGAGCTCCGCGACTTCACCGACCCCGAGCGGACGCGGATCCTCCGGACGGCCCACAAGGCTTACGCGCTCCAAGGCAACGGCGAGAACGTCATCGACACGCACCTCGACTTTATGCTCGGCGACTCGCTCCGACCGAAGGCGAAGGACGAAAACGACGCGCTCCAGGTCAAGCTCGATGAGATTTGGCAAGACCCGCGGAATCGACTGAAGACCGAGCACGAGGAGCTAACGAGGAGCCTCCTCCTCGAGGGCGAGCTCTTCCAACGCGCGGTCCTCTCCGCGGACGACGGGCACCTCGAGACGCATTGGATCGACCCGATCTCGGTCTCGAAGGTCCACAAGGATCGCCGCGGGCGCGACGCCTTCCTCGAGGTCACGTCGAAGACCCCCGGCGTCCCCTTCGTTTACTTCGTCCTCGACGGGATGACGGATCAAATCACAATCGACGTCCTCGACGATGGCCGATACGAGATCCGCGAGGAGACGATCGCCGCGGACGGCGTCGCCGCCGCCTCGAGGACGGTCGACGGTCTCGTGTTCGCTTGGTTTTGGAGTCGGACGAAGGGCGGCCTCCGCGGCCAGGGCGAGCTCACGTCGGTACTCGACCAGATCGACGCATACGACGAGATGATTTGGAGCACGGTCGACGTCCAAAACATCAAGCGGCTTTTGCTTATGCATATCAAGAGCCCGACGATCAAGCTCCCGGCGGAGGGCCGGGAATTCCTGAAGCAATTAGGGCTCTCGACGCCGCCGCGCAACCCTCGGACCTTCGCGACAAACGACCGGGTCGAGATCGACATCATTCGCCCGCCGGTCGCCGAGTCGGAGCGATGGCTCGCGACCGAGCTCGGGACGTCGATCATGGGCGCGAAGGGCTTTCCGGAATCCTGGCGCGGCTCCCAGGGAAACCAAAACCTCGCCGGCGCTCGGGCGGCGGACTTCCTTCCGCTCCGCCGGCTCCGCCGGAAGCAGCGGAAGCTCACCGACTTTTGGCACCGGCGAATCGAGGTCGAGCTCGAGCTCCAGAAGCGCGCCCAGCAAACGATCCCCGAGGGCGACTTCGAGATAATCACGATGGAGGTCGGCGGCAAGGACCAGCAGCGCCAGGCCGAAGTCTTCAAGGCGGTCTCGACCGCGGTCGTCCAGGCGCTCTCGAGTGGCGCGCTTCGACCCGAGCTCGGGAACGCGGTCCTGATCCAGTCGATCAAGGATCTCGGGATCGAGGTCCCGAAGGGGACCGAGGGCGTCCCCGACGAGCTCGGCGGAAGCGCCGACAAGCTCGAGAAAATGCTCAATCAATTAGTCACGCAGAAGAACCGAACCGATGACGGCTCCGGCGACGAGGGGGATCGCGACCGGGGCGAGGAGGGCAACGGATGACGACGACCAGAATCAACCTCGAAGAGAAGGGCCGGATCCGCTGGAGGCGCGCGGCCTTCCTCGGCACGATCGGCGCGCTCCTGGCCGGCTTCGGCCTCGGCCAGGCCCTCGCGGACTGTCCCGACCCTTGCCCGGAGGTCACGCTCGACGTCGCCGCGACTTGCGAGGCCGCGGGTTACATCCGCGAGAATGAGTGTCCCGCCGGCGAGGTCGGCGAGCTCGAGCCGGCGGAGCATCCTTGCTCACCGCGCGGCGTGCCGATCGTCGTCCTGTGTCCCCCGTGTCCCGGGGACGAGGACGACGGTCAGGGGAACGGCGTCGAGATCTCGAGCGCCGATGACGCCTGGCGCCTTCGTTACGAGTGGGACCTCATTGTAAAAGGGACTCTTGGACGCTACGACCTCGACCGCCAGACCCTCAACGCGGTCGGCCTCGAGGTTGGCGCGATCTACAACGGCGTCAAGGGGCGCGTCCGGCCCGTCGCCTCGCTCGGTTTCCAGGAGGCGGTCGACGGGATCTTCGGACCTCGATCACCGGAGCTCGGATCCGTCGATCTCGTGACGCGCTTCGAGCTCGGCGTCGTTATCGGGCTCGGGGACGCGAATTGACGGCTCCCGAGACGGTCGACGCCTTCGGTCGATTCCTCGAGCGCCTCGCCGATTACTACGCAATCGCGCCTCAAGTCTTCTGGGCGGTCGTCGCCCTGATCTGGACGGCGATCGTCGCCTGGGGTTACAGGGGGCGCGCGAGTAAATAGTGCCAAACCTCGCGACGACGACGCGGAGTCGATACGAGCGCCAGGTCTCGGCGCTGATCCGGCGAAGCGACGTGATACAACTCGCCGACCTCCGGCGGATCGAGGACTCCTTCCGCTCCTTCGCCTCGAGGGCGGTCGGGACGATCCCGGGAACGCGCTTCGCGCTCTCGACCGCGATCAATCAAAGCGTACTCTCGAGCGTCGCGGTCGAGCTCGATCAACTCGTTTCCGAGCTCGGCGTTATCGGCCGCGGCGGGATGGCGAACCAGGCCTTCCTCGCCGGCGAGCTCCGCCTCGTTTACGGCCAGGCCTTCCTCCCGGGCTCGCTCGATATTGCGGGCAATATCGCGAACACCGCGCGGGCGATCGACGTCGCCTCCGACTTCTCGGCCGACCTGATCGGGCTCAGTGGGGGCGGCCTCCGCCAGAAGGTCCTCGACGACGTCAATGGTATAGTTCGTCGCGCCGCCCTTGGGATCGCCGGTCAAACGGCCTTCGATGCGACTTCGGAGCTCGTCCAGGCCTTCCGCGGGGATCGACTCCGCTCCTGGCGCTTCGCCGCCGAGCGAATCTATCGGACCGAGACCCTCCGGCTCCATTCCATCCTTACCGAGCAAAATATCCGCGAGCTCAATGAGCGGGTCCCGACGTCGAAGTCCTGGCGCTGGAGCGGGATCTCCCGCCGGGAACATGCGAGCATCAACGGCCAGACGGTCCCGACGAAGCGCGGGCGCTTCCGGGTCCCTCTCCGATCGGGCGGCGCCGTTAAATTGCGCTTTCCGCGCGACCCAGGGGGCCCTCCCGAGGCCGTTATCAATTGCGGATGCTACCTCGTCCCCGTCCCCTCAAGGACCGCCAAGGGGCCTCCGGCGGCCAGGCCCTCGCGAGCCCGCAGGCCGCGCCCGCCAAAGCCGCGGCCAGCACCCACCCCGCCGGCGGCCCCAATTTTCCGTCCCGGCGTCGGGAGTCCGACGCAACGGATCACCGCGGCGAAGCGCGAGCTCAACCGGATGGGGATCGGGGAGAGGACGGTCCGGCGCGGGCCCGGTCTCAAATCGGACGAGCTCTTCGCGCGGACGCTCGAGCGAGTCGCGGTCGAACACGCTTCGATGGTCGCTCGCTATCCAGGGGCGAACGTGCGGAACCTTCCGAACCTCGTCGCCAACCGCGGCGGGGGCGGATGGCACCGGACAAGCCGGAGCTCGACGATTAGCGTCGGCTCGACTTCGGACTTCTCGGTCGCGGGACACCTTAACGAGTCGCGGATCACGGTCAACGGCGCCCAGGTCTGGAGGCGGTCGACGACAACCCGAGGCGGTCACGGGGTCGAGGACGTCTGGCGGCACGAGTGGGGGCACCACCTCGACAGTGCTTACGCGGTCCAGTCGAGCGAAGAATGGCGCGCTCTCATGCGGAGATATCCAACCCGCGCCAAGGTCCGATCGCCCGGGGAAAATTACCGATACGGCGGCGCGTCCTGGTGGGCGGAGAACGTCGAGAGTCAATACGCGGCGCGCTGGTACTCGTGGGAGGGGACCGGCGCCGGCGGCGGCGGCGTCGAGGCCTGGGCGGAGCTCGTCTCGTTCGTTACGCGCGAGAACTACATCCGCGGGACGCTCCCGGCGGATCTCGAGGCCTTCGTCTTTCGGATCCTCGAGAGGGGGCGAATGTAAATGCCGGTCTTAGTCTCGCGCCAGTGTAGCAACTGCACACGCTTTGACGGTGCGCTCGACGCCGATCCGCCGGACGACCAGAAGGGCGTCGAGGTCTTCGGTTGTGCGGCCTTCCCTCGAGGGATCCCCGACGCGATCCTCGAGGAACGCTTCGACCACCGCGCCGCCTTCGAGGGCGACGGCGGGATCCTATTCGATCAACGGCCGGACGGAGAAAACGTCGCCGAGATCTTCGGCGAAGGGGGATAGATGCGAGTCCTAACGAATGAATACCGATTACACGTCGAAGGAGTGACCGAGCGAAACTTCGCGCTCGAGCGGATCGCCCAGGGCGAGCTCCGCGCGCAACTCCAGCAACTCGCCGAGGCCTTCGTCGCCGGCGACGTCAAGGCCGACTCGGTTGTCCGAACCTGCGACTACAACCCCGAGCGCCACACCGTTGTCGATCACAACGTTATCGGGCGGGAAGGCAAGACGAAGAAATACGAGCACCTTCCCCGCCCGCTCGAGCTCCGCGACGTCCTCGCGGTCAAGTTTCACGAGCGCGGGGGAGATCACCTCGAGTACACGCTCGACGGCGAGAAGGCCGAGCCCTTCGCCCGGATCACGCTCGCGGATACGAGTCAACTCGATTTCGCCTGGCCGAAGAACGAGGACGAGGCCCCATCCGCGCCTCCCGAGGAGTAACGATGCCGAAGCGATACCTCGACGGAAGCTCGATCGTCCTCGAGGGCGAAGAGATCTCCGCGATCCTGATCGAAGAGGGGCGCTCGAAAAATGGGAACGTCTGGACGAAACAGGCGCTCGAGGATATCGCTCGGCTCGCTCCCGGGACACCGATCAACGTTTACGACTTCTCGCGCAATCGCGACGGGTCGAACCTCTCACACTTTGAATTCTTGCGCCAACGTCTCCCGCCGGGCATCCGCGATCTTCTCGACGAGAAGCTCGCCGGCGCGAAGGGCGCCACGATCAAAAGCGCGACGGTCGAGTCGGGGGACGACGGTCGACAACACGTCCGCGCGAAGATCGAGCTCGAGGGCGAGTCCTCGGGTTTCCTTCGTCGAGTTATCCAAGCGGCAACCAAGCTCGGGCGAAAGCTCGGGCTATCTATTCACGTTCCAGTCGGAGGGATGACCTCGCGAACGCTGGCGGCATTCGGTCGCCAGATAAGCGGAGTCGGTCGCATTGTCGGTTTCGATACGGTCACACAACCGAGCGCCGGCGGCCGGATTCTCCCGGTACTGGAAGCTCTCGCACTAAGGAGGTCTGTCCCAATGAAGAAGTTTATCGAGAGGCTTCTCCGACTGGTATCGGAGGAGAAACGTCCGGCGCTCGAGGCCTTGCTCACCGATGCGCTCAAGGCTATCGAGAAACCGGAGGAGCTCCTCGTCGAGGAGCACGAAGATTTCGCGGAGGCTCTCCTCGAGGCGCTCGACCTGGGCGAGCTCGAGGGCGAAGCGGGCCCGGTCCTCGAGGCACTGGCTCGCCACGCTCCCGAGCCCGCGAAGAAGAAGAAGACGGCGAAGAAGAAGGCCCCTCCGCGCCGACCGCCGGTCGTCGACCCCGAGGCCGATCCGGACGGCGCCGGCGCCCTCGAGGGGCTCCAGGCCGCCCAGACGGCAACCGAGGAGCAACTCGCGGAGATCCTCCTCGAGAACGGTCGCGATCTGATCGAGGCCGGGATCGAGAAGGCCGAGCTCCCCGAGGGGCTCGCGAAGTTCGCCGCGGCTCGGCTCACGGCAACGCTCGAGAGCGAGGGGAAGATCACCCGGAAGACGATCGACGCCTTCGTCTCCGACCTGAAGAAGAGCCTCGGCAAAGGCCAGGCCAAGGGAGGCGGACTCTTGGACGGAGACGACGGGAACGGCAACGGGCGAACGCCGCACTACGCCCAGGCCTGGAGCCAGGGCGAGGCCGCCGCGGCGGCGCTCGAGGCGATGCTCTCCGGCGAGCGCGAGGGAATCATCCGCGACGACGCCGGGAAAGAGGTCGGCCGAGTCCCGGCTTTCACCGGCCCGCGTCAAATGTGGGCGGTCGTAATGGACGACCCGCTCCTCGAGGGCGAGCGACTCCTCCGGCGTCGCCGGACCGGGATCCCCCCGGTCCTCGAGGCGATCACCAACGCCGGCGGATGGGACGACAATCCCTATATGGCCCAGGTCATCGGCCGCCGGACCGGCGCCGCCGCCCTCGAGGCGATCATCACAACCGGATTCACCGCGTTACTCGCGGACCAAATGAATAAGCGCCTCGCGCGTGAATACGCGAAGCTCGCGCACCTTTGGAAGATGGTCTCGACGACGACGTCGGTCTCGGACTTCCGGGCGCGGCGTATCGTGAGGCTCGGCGAATACTCGAATCTCATCGACGTCGCCGAAGACGCGGCGTACTCGCCCGGCGCCGACCTTACCGACTTCACGGAGGAGAGCGTCCAAGCGACGGTCGTCAAGCGCGGCGGGATCGCGTTTATCTCCTGGGAGTCGATCGTCAACGACGACCTCCGAGGCTTCCGCGCAATCCCGCGCAAGCTCGCGAACGCCGCCGAGCGAACGCTCAACTCCCTGGTATGGGGTCGGCTCCTCAACAATGACGCATGGGACGAGGACGCGACGGCGGTCTTCCACGCGACGCACGGCAACCTCGCCGCGGTCGCGTACTCCTTCGCCGCCCTCGAGGCCGCGCGTCTGGCGATGACTCGTCAGAAAGACATGGACGCCCGCGAGGCGGGTCGGATCCTCGCGCGGAACGTCTTCGTCGGCCCGCTCCTCCACGATACGGTCTATTCGGATCTCTTCTCGGACGGCGCTCCGAACCTCCTCACGAGCGACACGAACGCGGTCGCCGGCACGCCGAACACGGGGACGATCGAGAACCGAGGGAAGGTCAACGTCCTCCGCTCAAAACACGGGTGGAATCTCTTCGAGGTCCACGAGTTCGACGAGGTCGTCGGAAAGGACGATGACGTAATCGTCGCCGCCTCTCCCGGCGAGACCGAGATAATCGAGGTCGGCTTCCTCAACGGGCGAGAAGACCCGGAGATCTTCGTCCAGGACCTCGAGCGCGTCGGGTCGTTTTTCGACCAGGATAGGATCACCTACAAAGTCCGGCACGTCCACGACGGCGGGGAGATCGTCGACTACCGCGGCGTCTATTCGATGATCGCCCCTTAGAGGGCCCAACCTGCGAGGTCGCTCGGCGCGAGAGATACGGACTATCCCCCCCGGATCTCGAAGAGTCGGGCGGCCCGCGCTTAACCGGAGGCGCGGATGGCGGCCTGGACGAATCTCACAACGCTGAAGGGCGAGCTCGCGCGGTACGTTGCGGTCTCGAGTCAGAAGCTCCAACCCTCAACGGATCAAATCGAAGACGCGGTCCGCGACGCGCTCGACGAGCTCTCGAGCGTCCGGCCCGAGACCCTCGTCCACGAGGCGCTCGGCGATACGACGACGCGCCTTTACGTCCTCCCGACCGTCATCGGGGCGCTCTGGATCGCCGATCGCTCGACGGTCTCGGGGCTCCAGAAAGTCACCGACCCCGACACTGACGACGAGAACGCGGAAGCGGTCGAGGATGATCGCTGGATCACGCGCGACTCGGTCGCCGGCGACCGGGTCCTCCACCTTTCAGATCTGATCGGCACGGGCGCCTCGCTCCGGATCTTCTGGACGCGCCCGCTCACGATCGACGAGCTCGACACCGCGACGGCGACGACCGTCCGCGCACCGGATACCCAAACGCTCCTCCTCCTGGCCGCCGAGCGGCTCGCCCAGGGGATCGCCCGCGCGGCCTCGGACCTCGCGGACAATACCCTCGGCGTCGATCAAGTCGACTTCCAAACATTCGACAGGCGATGGCGCGAGCGCGCTCGCGAGCTCCGCGAGAAGGCGGAGCAACGCCTCAACCCCGAGGGGACCTCGGTCGCGACCGGGACCTCGGTCCAGTATCGGACGAGCTCGAGGCTCACCCGCGGCCAGAGGAGAGTCGCGCACTAATGGCCCGGGTCGATATCTCCGAGCTCACGCGCTTCGCGAAGGACGCGAACGTCGCCGCCCTCGAGCTCGAGGGGAGCCTCAAGGCGGCGCTCGCCACGAGTACGACGGTCGGCCTCGCCGCGGCCCGCGAGGGGATGCCGGTCTTCACTGGCGAGGGCGTCAACTCGATACTCTCGAAGGGGGTCTCGGTCCGCCAGAAACCGGACGGGTTTATCTACCGCGATTCGTTTTTCTCGACGACGCCCCAGGTCGTCGTCTTGGATACCGGCCGCCGAGCCGGCCAGACCGCGCCGCCTCCAGCGGCGATCCGGCGCTGGGTCGAGCTCAAGGTCCGGCGCGGCGCCTTCGATGTTTCCTGGACGGGGGAGACGGGCTCGGACGCGATCGACTTCGCGACCCAGAAGCTCGTCGCCTCGATCAAACGGCGGGGGATCCCCGGCCGCGGCTTCTTCCTCGCCGCCGCCGGCGCCGCAGAGGCCACGCTCCGGAAGGAGCTCGAGCTCCTCGCGGACAAGTTTCGGAATCGGGTCGGCCGATTATGAGCGCGGCAACCTTCCTCGGAAACCTGAAGACGAAGATCGAGTCGATCGACGCGAACATAGGGATCGTCCGCGTCGCCGAGGAACGCTGGAGCACACAGCAGGACCTCCGCGACGCCGACGCGGTAGTCGAGCTCTCCGCGGACGGCCTCTTCGACGCTAACGACGACCTCGGTCCGAAGGTTCGCTTCTGGGTCGTCGAGGCTTCGCTCACCCCGACGCGGCTCACGATCGGAACGAATCAATTCCGCGGCGCGGTCTCGATCTCCGGCTTTTACGGATACCAGTCCGACGAGAACGAAGACGAGGCGCTCCTCGCCGCGGGGATCGCGATCATGGACGGCATAACGCGCCGCGGGGTCGAGTTCGCCGAGCTCGGCGTCGGGATGGGCGACGGATATCTCGGCTTCCTCACCGAAGGCCCAGCGATGGAGGGGCCCCCGCGAGCGGCCGAGCTCAAGGGGACCGGCGTCCAGGGCTACGTTTTGCGAATCACGGCGGCCTACTTTACGGAGCTCGCCGCATAAGGAGATCGGTATGCTCAACGAAAAGATCGGAATCCGCGGCCGGGTCGTCGCCATTCTGACGAACGCGGAGACGGGGCTCCGCCGCGAGTTCGTCTCGAAGAATATCGTCGTCGATACCGGAGACGTCTATTACGCCCAGGTCGCGAAGGCCGCGGTCTCGACGCCGACGAGCGACTTCGGAGGCGCGACCGGGCGGATCGTATGCCTCGATAACACGGGGCTCGCTCCGCTCGCGACTCATAACTGGAGCAACATCGGCTCCCCGGTCGGCTCGGGAAACCCGAAGGCCTTCGAGGCGGGCTATCCCCAGGTCGACGACCCCGACGCGGACAACACCGGAAGCGGTCCCGACGTCCTCTCGTATGAGACGGACTACACGACCGCCGAGGCCAACGGGGTTATTGATCGCGTCTCGATCCACCTCAACGGCGCGAGCGGTACGGATCCGCTCCTGATGTATGCAAACTTCGGCGCGCAATTCACGAAGACCGCCTCCGACACGCTCAAGGTCTTTGTCAATCATCAATTCACCGGGATCTAAGCGGTGAGCACCGCAAGACGCGCAACCAAAAAGGTCGCGGGGGTCAACCTGTTGACGGGGTCGCCGGGCGCCTGGCTCGACCTGGGCGACGCAACGCTCGACGGGATGATCGCCGCGATCCAAAACGTCTCTTTCACGGGCGGCACGTCGCCGGACGTCGACGTCGCAATCGAGATGTCGGAGGACAAGTCGACCTTGCACGTCGTCGACGCGACCTTCGCCGCGGGAGTTACCGCCGCGGCCTTCAAGGCCTACACCGGCGCACACTTCCGATTTATTCGGTTTACCTGGACGGTCGGCGGAGGTCCGAGCGTCGCGACCGGGGACTTCGTCGTCGAGGCCTAATTGATTCGCGAGCGTATCGGGATGGGGGAGACGACGGGCGCGGTCCTGAAGAGCGCGACCGGAGAGGTCCGCGAGATCGCCGCCCGGCGTCGACCCTTCCTCGGCTGGCGGATCTGGTACGGGGACGGGTCGACGACTTGCTCCTCGGAGACGACCTGGGAGGAGTGTCCCGACGACGACGTCCAAGTCGTTTGGATCTCGGAGCGAGCGCCGGCACGGTCGACCGCCGAGGTCTACCGCACGGGATACAACGGCGACGACGAGTATCGGATCCCGACCTCGACCCGCGTCAAGCGCGGGAAGTGGTTCGCCGGCGTCGCCTGCGTTTGTGCGAAGTGTAAAACGTGCCGCGGGTTTACCGCGCTCTTTAAGCGCGCCTTCGCGGACGAGTCGGTCTAATGGCGGAGACTTATTTTTACCGTCAAACAACCTGGGCGGGCGACTGTCTCGCGGCCTGGGATAACCATCAACTCAACAAAACCATCGGCTCCGATACGACGATCACCGGGCCCGGCGGCGTATCGAATGACGTCTTCGAGACTCAATTCGACTTTACGATCGACGTCTCCGGGGACTCGCCCGCCGGCGGGACGTTCACGCTCAAGCTCGAGCTAACAGTCGCGACGAAGGTCAACGTCCGAATGAGAGCCGAGGCGATTGATATAACCGGATGCGTCGTCGGCGACGTTTCGGATTGGTCTCCGGATACGGGCATGAGCGGGGTCGGGACTTTCTCCTTCGCGCTCGCGAACCTCGACCCCTGGCCGGCAGCCGCGGAGCTCCTCCGCGTTGTAATCCAGGCCCGCCGGAATCCCGGCGACCACGGAAACTATTCCTATGTAATGAACGTCTCGACCGCCGACTCTCAGATTATCGCGCCGTTCACGGCCGGCGCGGCGCTCGTCAAGCTCGCGCCGGATACCGAGACGATCGTCGAAGATATCGCTCGGTTTATGGCCCAGGTCCGCGAGCGCGGCGAGACCGAGACGGTCGCCGAGGATATCGTCCGCGCCCTCGACTTCGTCCGCGAGGTCGGAGATACCGAGACGATCGTCGAGGCCGTCAACTACCTCAAGGCCCATCCGGAAATCGTCGACGAGGTCGTCCAGATCGGCGAGACAGCCGCGGCGATTCGCGGGTTGATAAAGATCGTCGGCGGGGGCGCCGGCGGCATCCTCAATACCGACGACTTCAATCGCGCGAATAGTGACAACCTCGGCGGCGACTGGACCGAATTCGGCGAGAGCGACGGCGGGACGAACCAGTGGCAGATCAACGGGAATCTTCTTCGCGTTAAGCCCGGCGGGGACGCTTTCCAGGATATGGCGGTCCGGCACAATACGCCGACCGGCTCGCTCGATCATTGGGTCAAATTCAAAGCGACGCAGGACAATGCGCGGGCTTACGGTGCTTGCCTTCGCGTCGACGATCCCGCCTCAACGTCCGACCACTACGAGTGCTCCTGGAATCCCTCGGATGATGAGATCCGCTGGACGCGCTACTTAGACGGCGCGGGCACGTTCGATCGAACGCTCGCGGTTCCCGGCGGCGAGCTCGTGAACGCGCACACGGACGGGAACTATTACGCCTACGCGATCATAGGGACGGGAACCGCGACTCAACTCAAGTTCTGGGACTTTGGCTCGACCGACCCGGGGAACGATACGAGCACCTGGCCCGCGGCTGATGTCACCTACGACGACGACGCCGGCACAATGTCGGACACCGGGCAATATGCCGGCCTTCGCGCGTTCACGCTGTCGCCTTTCGACTCCCCGGATCTGGACGACTTCGCGAGCGGGCCGTATCCAACGCCGGCGACCGCCGGGATCGCGATCGCCGAGACGGTCCTCGCGTTCCTCGGCCTCGTCAAGGAGCGCGCCGATACTGTAACGATCGTCGAGGCGATCAACCGACTAAAGACCCAGATCCGGACGCGCGACGAGACGGTCACGATCTCGGACGGAATCGTTCGCTTCATGGCGATGACGCGGACGCGCGAGGAGACGGTCACGATCGCCGACTCGATCGTCCGGCTCATGGCGATGACGCGGATCCGCGACGAGACGGTAACGATCGGCGAGGGCGTTATCGAGAAGCGGACGACGTCGGGGACGGCCTTCGTCGAGTTCGCCGACGACCTCGTCCAGATCTCGGAGTCGATCAACCTCCTTCTCTCGATGGTCCGTCTGGCCGACGACGCGGTCACGATCTCGGACGGGATCGTCCGCGCTCTCGACTTCGCTCGGCTGATAGACGACGTCGTCGCGATCGGCGAAAATATCACGCGCCTGCGGACGAGGATCGAGCCGATCGACGAGACGGTCCAGATCTCCGAGGCGATCGTCCGGCTCCTCGGGACCTTCGAGGTCGTCCCGACCGAGGTCGTCCAGATCTCGGAGACGATCCAGCGGGTCCTCGGGACGATCGAGGTCGTCCCGACCGATACCGTCACGATCGCCGACGCGGTCCTCAAGGTCCTCGGCTTCGTCCGCGAGGCCTCCGACACAGTCACGGTCTCCGAGGGCGTCCTCGAGCGAAAAGCGAAGACCGAGCTCGTCCCCGATACGGTCGCGATCTCGGAGACGATCGCTCGAGCTCGGACGCTCGCCCGGACCCAGGGCGACGACGTCACGATCGACGAGGCGATCGTCCGCGCGATTACCTTCGTCCGGCTGATCCCCGACGACGTCACGATCGACGAGGTTATCGTCCGGCTCCTCGGCCTCTCCGAGGTCGTCCCGACCGATACCGTCACGATCGGCGAGACGGTCGTCGAGTTCCGCGTTATCGGCGGGACGGACTTCGTCAAGTTCGCCGACGACGTCGTCGCGATCGCCGAGTCGATCAATCGACGAATGGCGAAGACCGAGCCGGTCGACGAGACGGTCACGATCTCGGAGGTCGCCCTCGGGCTCCTCGCAATCGTCCGGCCGGTCCCCGATACCGTCACGATCGCGGACGGAGTCGTCCGGATCCTGGACTTCGCTCGAGCGGTCAACGAGACGATAACGATCTCGGAGGAGATCAACCGGCGGATGGCCCAGGTCCGCGCCCTCGACGAGACGGTCACGATCTCGGAGACGGTCGCCAGGATCGCCGGCTTCGTCCGGATCGAAGACGAGACGGTCACGATCTCGGAGCAGATCCTCGACTTCCTGATCCAGGTCCTAACGAGGGACGTCTCCTCGACCGTCCAGATCGGCGAGGGCGTCCTCGAGATCCTCTCGCCGGCCTTCGTCCCCTACGCCGGGCTCTCGACGTTCGTCGCGAATCTGAAGGCCCGCCTCGAGGCGCTGGGCCCGGACTTCGGGACGGTCCTTATCTCGCCGAGGCGCTGGGCCCGCGAGGCGGAGCTCCGCCGCGACGGCGCGGTTATCGACGTCCCCGGGCTCTCGCCGGCGACGCGCTTCTGGCTTATCGAATCCTGGCTCGAGATCCGCCCGCTCGCGACGTGCGAGCTCGAGTATGTGGGGCGGGTCAAGCTCACGGGTTTCTACGGTTGGAGACAAGACGAGACCCAGGCCGAGGCGCTCCTCGCGGCGGCGGCCCAGGTCCTCGAAGATCTCCAGCTTCAATCAACCGAGCTCTCCGCCCTCGCGGCGGGGATGGGCTCGGGTTACTGCGGTTATCTGCGGGAGCTCCCGGCGCTCGCCGGGCCCGTAAAGTCGGCTCAACTTATGACGGGGGCCCAAGGCCACGTCGTCACGATCGCGGCGAGCTACGTCGAAAACGTCGCCCGCTGAAACATAGGAGGCAACGATGGCCGGATCAACCGAATGGAGAGTGGCTTGGATTCCAGTAGTCACACCGCCGAACGCCTGGCCCGACGTTAGCGGGGCGGGAGGCGCCGGCGCCGCCGCGGCCTTGACCGAGGTCCTCCTCGAGTCGGAGGCAATGCCGGAGATGATTCCGGAAGCGATCCCGGACGCGAACATCGGCGACGCGCTCGCTCAGAGCATCATCCAAGGGAACATCGTCGGAGAGGGGACGATCGTCCTCCCCGTGCGATACGAGGGAATGGAGCGGTTCCTAACGCTCTTCATGGCCGACCAGTCCTTCGTCGCCGGCGGAACGGATATCGGCGAGACGGTCGGCACCGCGCGAAATCACATCATGGTTTTCCAACCGTCGAATACGGGCTTCTTCGGGACGCTCGTTATCGACAAGAGCCTCGACGGGACGATCGTCTGGGAGTACTCGGCGGCGAAGATCTCCCAGATCAACCTCACCCACAACAACGGTAAACTAATGTTTACCCCGACGCTCATTCCGACTCATTGCGAGCGGGAGTCGGTCATCAATACCGACACCGAGCTCGACCTCATCACGCCGCCGACGACGACGCTCCTCGCGCTCTTCAATCATTTGATTGTGCGGATCGCCGAGGTCACGGGGAGCGAGGGGAACCTCCTCGCGGCGGATGACATTTGCGTTACCAACGCAACGCTCAATGTCAACCGCAACTTGACCGGGATCCCGGACTCGTGCAACGCCGGCGAGGTCGGGGAGCCCGAGACGGACGGCCTCCCCGAGGGGACGCTCGTCCTTTCGATCGCGGATTACGGCCCGACGATCGACGCGATCATTCTCGAGGCCCAGAAGCGGCAGCCCGGATCCGAGCCCAAGAATTTCAAGGCCCAATTGATTTGGGTCGGGAAGGACATCACGGGCTCGGACTCGGCGACCGGACGCGGGACGGGCGGGATCAATACATACGAGGTCGTCGTCGAGCTCCCCTCGCTCCAGGTCTCCGCGGCTCCGGCGAACGCCGGCGGTCCCGGCGCTCGAGTCCCGGTCGAGGTTACGTTCCAAATCACAACGCCGACCGTCGCCGGCAACGGCACGGAATGGACGTGGAGCACGGCGGGGACCGACCCCTTCCGGATCCGCAACATCAACGAATCCGAGCTCGACTTCTCGGTCTAATCGAATAGGGGGATAGAAAGATGGCTCGCTCTGTTTCGTTAGTGAAGGCGGCGACGTGGATCTATATCGACGACAAGGACAAAGACAAAGTCAAGGAGCTCGAGCTCGCGGACGGGATCCAGCCGCCGAGCTCGGGCTCACACTTCAAGGTGATTCCGACGCCGTTCGATCTCATCATCGAGGCCGGGCTCTCGCGCCAGGACCTCCCCGATTCCGTCGACGTCTCGAAGCCTTCAAAGATCATGGCCGACGTTCTCCGCCAGTCGATCGGCGACTGGACGGGCGTCAAAAACGGGAAGGGGGTCAACGTTGACTTCGCCGGCCCGGACTCGATCGACACGCTCCCGACGTATGAGCAAAACCTCCTCGCTTCGTTTATCTATCGGAAGGTTTTCCTCGAGCAACGGAAATCGGGAAAAGCCTCCGGACCTTCGCGAGGGCGGAGGTCCTCTTCTGGGGGCGGTGGGGCGGCGTCCGGGACTGCTTCGCGTGCAACGCGCTCCGGAAAGAAAACGAGGAAGAAGCGTTAAGGCCGATGGACCCGAGCCAACCGGAGTGTAACAAGTGCGGCCTCTACCTCCACACGCAACGCAACCCGATACCGCCAGGGGGCGAGCTCGGCTGGAGCCTATACCGCCGGCTCACGTCGCCGGCGGTCGAGCGTTTCGGATTCCAGGCCGAGATCATGGAGTCGATCGGGCTTCGCTTGACTCACCGCCGGACGCTCGAGGTCGTCGAGAGCCTCGACGAGATCATGGTCGGGATCGACGAAGCGAAGCGCGAGCTCGCGCCCGCGCCGACGAAGAAGTGAAGGGCTAAAACGTGGCGAGAATCGTCGAAGTAATTCTCGAGATCGACGACCGCGGGACCGCGAAGGTCAAGCGGATGAGCCGCGCTATCAAACGCGAGAGCGCGAAGGCGAAGGCGGCGGCGAAGAGCAACTTCGACAACATGGCGAAGTCGGTCGGCGGCTCAATCGACAAGATGACGACGCGCTTCCTCAAATTCGGAGGACTGATCGGCGCGGTCCTCGGAGGGCTCGCTCTCCGAGCGGTTATCAAATTCGGCGCGGGCTTCGAGTCGACTATGTCGGGGGTCCGGGCGGTCACGCAAGCGACCGAGAAAGATTTCCGGATGCTCTCGGACCAAGCTCGAGAGCTCGGCGCGACGACTCAATTTACGGCGATCCAGGCGGCCGAGGCAATGGAGGAGCTCGGCAAGGCCGGCTTCGCGACCGTCGAGATCCTCCAGACGATGCCGGACGTCCTCTTCCTCGCGGCGGCCGGTCAACTCGAGATGGCCGAGGCGGCCTCGATCACCGCCGACGTTATCCGCTCGATGGGTCTCGCGCTGAAGGACTTCACGGAAGCAACTAACATAATGGCGCGGACCGCGGTCAACGCGAAGACGACGATCCTCGAGCTCGGCTTCGCGTATCAGGACGCCGCGCCGGTCGCCCGCTCCCTCGGGCTCACCTTCAAGGATTTGAACGTCCTCCTCGGCGTCCTCGCGAATCGTGGCTTCGTCGCCACGCGCGCCGGGACCGCGCTCCGCCGGATCTTCGCGGTCTTCCTCGGCGATATTGAGGAGGGCGAGAAGGGCCTCGCGAAGTTCAACGTCGAGCTCGCGCGCAACGAAGACGGAACGGTCAACCTCGAGGCGACGTTCCGCGCGCTCGCCGAGGCCGGCGCTGACGCGAATGAGATAATGAAAGCGTTTGGCTTGCGCGGCGGACCCGCGGCCCTCCAGATCGTCGACGCCTTGACGAACGACTTCGCGAAAATGAAAGAGGCGATGGCGGACACGAACGTTACCGCCGAGACGCTCGCGAAAGTCCGAATGGACAACCTCCGCGGGAAGGGCCTCGAGCTCTCGTCCGCTATGCAAGAGGTCGCGCTCGTCCTCTTCGACCAGATCGTCCCGGCGCTAACGAAGGCGGCGATCGGAGCGACCGATCTTATCCGCTCCTGGGGCGAGCTCCTGAAACGCTCGGACGTTTGGAGCGGGATCCGCCGAATAATTCGACTCGCGACGATTGCGGCGGGGATCTTCGCGGTCGCGATCGGCGTCGGCCTGATTCGCAAAATGCAACTTCTGATTTTGAAGGGCGTTATCCCGATGATCGCGGGATTCGACGCTTTCAAAATCGAGCTCCTCTCCCAGCTTCCGGTTATCGCGGCCTGGCAAGTCGCAACCAAGGGGATGCGTCTCGGTATGGTCGGCGCTGGGGTCGCCGCCGGCGTCCTCGGCTGGCAACTCGGCCGCATGATCGCCGAGCTCACCGGGCTCGATCCGATCCTCCAAGACTTCTTCGACGACTTTATCAGTGGCGCGGACAATGCCGCGGTCGCGCTCCGGAGTGTCGAGGCCGAGGTTATCGCGATCCTCGTCCGCCAAGAGAAGCTCGCCGAGTCCGGGATCAATCTCGAGCTCGACGTCGACACAACCGCGGCGGTCGCCTCCCTCAAGGCCCTCGGCGATCCGGCGACCTTCCTCCGGCGTCGGTCGGCGGAGATCTTCGAGACCCTCAAGAAGGGCGCCAAGGGGGCGACGAATGAGCTCGAGCGACTCGAGCAAGAGGCGGTTCTACTCGCGACCGCCAACGCCCGCGCAGCAAACGAGCTCGAGGCGCTCGTCGCGAAGCAGGACGCGGCCGGAGAGTCGCTCCGAAGGACGATCACGATCCAGGATCAATTCCTCCGGATCCTCCGCGAGAGTCCGGACGCGGCGGACGCTCTCGCCGCGGCCTACGAAGAAGCGGGCGAGCAAGTCGAGGACGAGTTCGCTCGGATGGAGCTCGCGATCGAGCTCTTCAGCAAGCGAAGCCAGGAGGTTATCAAGGCGGCCGAGGAGAATCTGATCGCCCTAATCGAGGGCGAGAAGATCCTCGCGAAACAATTCGGGAAGACGGGCCTCGCGACGGCGAAGGCCGCCGACGAGCTCAAAAACAAGTACGCGAAGGCCCTCTTCTTCGCGAACGATGCCGGGCTCGAGGCGGGCCTCGTCGTCCGCGCCTTCGCCGTCGACGTCAAGAAGATGGTCGACGCCGCGACCGCCGCCGGCGTCGAGGTCCCGGACGCGCTCCTCGCGATCCTCGACCAGGCCCGCGAGCTCGAGGAGATCGACGACTTCTTCGCGGACCCGCTCGACCGCCTTAACGCGCGCCTGGCCGACCTCGACTTCCCCGAGCTCGAGGGGATCTCCGAGTCGATCGGCCGGCTCCGGGAGCTCTCCGAGCTCGCGGCAATGCTCACGGAGCAACTCGCGAGCGAGGATCCCTCGGTCGTCATCGGGACCCGGATCCGCCTCGAGCAAGTCAAGGAGGAGCTCCGGGAGATCGTCGGGCAACTCGACCCCGCGAGACTCGAAGCCCTCGGCCTAACGATCACAATCCCGGCGGATATCGAGCCGCGGATCGAGGCCGCGAATGCCGCCTTCCTAACCTTGACTCCGGTGATATCGACGGAGGAGCTCGCCGCCCAGGCCCTCGATATCCGCGACGACTTCGAGCAACTCGAGCTCATCGAGGCGCTTCTCCCGCCCCGAGAATTCGAGGCCCGCGCGCTCGAGCTCCGCCAGAAGCTCGGCGCGATATTCGACAAGCTCGGCCCGAGCCTCTTCGACGCCTTCGTTTCCTTCGAGCTCCCGGGCTTCGACCCCGCGGTCCACGCGGCGACCCTCGAGGAGATCCGCGCCCTAACGGCCGACCACAATATCCAGATGCTCGAGATCGCGGCGCTCTTCGCGGAGGACGCCGCGACGATGGACCTTGAAAATACCGCGGCCTCGATCGAAGCGATCGCCACGCTCCGCCTTGACGCGATCGACGCCCGCCTCGAGGCCGAGCTCGCCGCCCTGGAGGAGCGCCAGATCCTCTCGCTCCTCGAGGTCCAGGACACCGAAGACTCCGAGCGGAAAGAGCAGGAGATCCGCGACAAGTTCGCCGCCCTCCGGAAGCTCGCCGAGGACAAGGCCTCGAAGGCCCGAATAAAGACCGAGAAGGAAGAAGCGGCCGAGCGGCAAGCCCTCCGGCTCCGGCAAGCAAGCGCGAGCGTCGCCCTCGCGCGGGAGCTCTTCGGCGATATTAAGGAGGTCCGCCTCGCCCAGATTATTGTCGACACCGCGGCAGCGATCGCCGAGGCTAATCCGAATATCCCTCTCATGGCTCTCGCCGCGGCGATTGGGGCGGCGCAATTCGCCAACGCCGCCGCCGCCAACCCGGGCGCCTTCGCCGGCGGGATTATCACCGGCCGCCGGACGATCGACGTCGGGGAGCGAGGGGACGAGGTCATCGTCCCGCTCCGCGGCCAACCGGCGAAGGAGGCCGCGCGAGCCCTCGGGATCGTCCCGGTCGGGGAGGTCTCCCAGATCGTCGACCGATCGGTCGAGCAGACTATCCAGACGATAATCGAGAGGATCGTCCCCGGCGCCGTGGCGAACGATCGCCGGACGCCAACCCTACCGGCCGCGGCTCCTCCCGCGGACGTCCTCGAGCTCCAGGGGGGCTCCAGTACCTCCTCGAGTTTCTCCTCGCGGGAGGCCTCGAGCCGGGAGCTCGTCGAGCGGGAGATCCGCGAGCCGGTCCTCGAGGGCGGCTCGACCGTCAATGTAACGCTCAACCTCAACGGGGATAACTTCGCCGATACCGGGGTCCCCGAGGCCCTCGTCGAGGTCATACACGACGGGCTCGACCAGGCAATCCAGGCCGGGCTCCGCCGGCCCTTCTCGACGGAGTCCTTCTAATGGCGAAGCCTCTTATCGTCTACGGTCTCGAGCCGATCCTCAATCCGTCCTTCGAGGACGACGAGGACCTCGACGCGCCGACCTCCTGGGTCACGACGGCGAGCGTCTCGGGGATCAATGAAGTCTCCGCGACGGTCTTCCAAAGCGCCGGGAGGGGCCTCCCGAGCGCGCGAAGCCTTCGCCAGAATACCCAGGACGGGACGGCCGGAAACAAGGCGATCGCCCGGCAACGATTCGCCGCCGACGAGCTCGTCTCGATCCTCGTCGAGCATGAGCAAGAGCTCGCGATCGCCGCGCCGATCCAGCCCCTCCGCCAAGAGGGCCTCGCCAACGCCTCGCTCCGGCTCCGATTCTTCGACTCGACCGGGAGCTCGACGCCGGCGACGGGGGGCGAGCTCACGTCGGCGCTCGAGCGCGAGTTCGTCGCCGGCGGCCCGATATGGTTCCTTATGGTCGGCGCCGCCCGGGTCCCGGCGGGGACTGCCTGGGTCGACGTCGATCTCGAGTACGACATAGCGACCGCGGGCTTCCTCGCCGACGCCTCGGTCTATTGGGACCGGATAATGGTCGGCGGACTCGTCGACCTCGACAAGGGCTTCCGCGGCGGGATGACGGTCAACCTCGAGCCCGGGACCCGGACGAATGAGGGGGACGGGACGGCCGAGACGCTTCGGATCCGCGGGCCTCGATCCCGGATCTCCCTCGCGCTCGCGAACCTCGTCGAGGACTCGAGACTCTGGAGCCAGATGATCGCCTTCGACGCCTGGCTCTCGACCGGCGTCGGCTTCTCGGCGATCTGGGGGGACCGCGACGCGCTCACTAACGCGAAGCGGCACTATCAACGGGTCGTCCCGGACCGGCGTCTCCGCGTCGGCTTTCCGGCCGGGCTCCTCCGCCGGAATTACGATCTCCGACTCATTGCACCGAATGAGGGCGCGGCGTGACGCGCCGTTATAGCGACGTCAAGGCGGACGCGGGGAAGGTCCCCTCGGTCGTTTGGGACTTCGTCGATCTCGCTACTCGCTTCACATACCAGGGGAGGAGCGCCGGCCTCGAGCTCCCCGCGGGCTTTACCGAGTTTCTCGGCGCGGTCCCGCTCAAGGACGCGAGCTCGAGGCTCGATATCCGATCGGGGACGATCACGGTCGGCCAATCCAGCTTCCGGATCCCCGACGCGGACGGCGCGATAACGACCTGGCTCAAAACAAACGATAGCTTTCTCCGCGGGACGAAGGTCGTCCGGCGCCACGGCTTCGCCGGCGTCGACGAGAATTTCGGCGTCGAGGGATTCCAGGCGACGATCTGGAGCCTCTCGGACTACCGGGTCGACGGGGTCGGCGCGGGCTATCGTCTCATTCTGGCGAACGTCCTCGAGGACCTCTCGAAGGAGGTCTTCGGAGACTTCGACGGCGAGAGCTACAACCTCGAGCCCCTCTTCGGGGACGTCGTCGATATGACGTCGGTCCTCACCCTCGAGAAGAGCCCGAAAGGAATTTGGCGCGAGCCGGGCGAGGTCTTCATTTGGGACGAAGACGGCCAGGTCGGCGAGCTCATCGGATACGCGACGATAGGCGGCACCGGCGACAAGGATCTCCAGACCTTGACGCGGAAGCTCTTCGGGATCGGCCCAACCGGGCACACCTACATCGAAGCGGAGGCCGCCCTCTATCACGCCTGGAGTCGGCGGACCGACTTCGCCACGATGGCGCTCGAGCTCGCGACGACGACGGACCGCGCGACCGGCGCCTCGGTCGCGGACCTTATCCTCAACGGCGGTTTTGAGGTTTGGACGACGGGCGCCCCGAACGACTGGACGGAGGACGAGACCCACGGGAACATCGACGAGGAGACGAGCATCGTCCGCGGCGGCGGGAGCTCCGTCAAGGCGCTCAAGGATACGCTCGGGACCGGCGTCCCTGGGCTCACGCAAACGACCCCGGTCTCGGCGATCTCGCCCGGGAAATACTATCGGTTCGCCGCCTCGGTTTATATCCCCGCGGACTCGTCCTTCGAGACGGCGAAATTTCAAATCAAAAACGTACCTTCGGGGAAGTTTTTCGCCGGCGACGACGACGAGAGCGACCGGGGGACCTGGCAATCGAATACGCTCCAGAATATTCTCCACGTCCAGGCGAGCACCCTCGCCACGTCGACGCAGCGGATCCGAAACGCCGACCTCGAGCGATGGCTCTCCGCGACCAACGCGAACGCCTGGGTCGAGATCACGACCGGGGGCTCGGTCAACCGAGAGGAGGCGATCATCGTCTCGCCCGGAGCTCGCTCGGCTCGCTTCGACAAGACGAGCGCGGCGGTTTGCGGGATACAGCAGTCGACCCAGGATAATTCCCTCTTCCCTGGGAAGTGGCACCGGCTCCGGATGTGGGCGCGGACGTCCCTCGCCGCCACGGTCGGCGTTCTGTACTTCACGCTCGAGCACGTCCAGGGGACGGACTTCCTCCAAGGCGACTTCGAGACCTGGGGCGCGAGCTCGGTCAAGCACGCGCTGAAGCTCGACCTCGGGACGAAGCAATTCCGAGAAAATATCTGGTGGTTTCGGGCGCCGGACTCCGCGGTCCGCGCCGACAATTACCGGCTCACGATCGCCAACGATGACGACGCGACCGGCTCCTTCTACGTCGACGAGATCTCCCTCACCGGGCCCTACGACGAGCGCGACCCTCCCTCGATCACGCTCGAGCGGCCGACCTCGACGGACGTCGGGCCGATCGGGAATCAACTCGACCTCCCGGCCGGCGCCTGGGTTATCCCTCCTGGGAAGTGGGTCCGCCTCTGGAATTGGATCCTTATCGACGCGGGCTTCGGCGCGGCGGATACCTACGATATCGAGATTAACCTCGGCGGCGAGTACCCCAACGCCGACACCGTCTATGTCGATGACGTTTCAATGGTGGGCCCTTACGACTCGATCCCCAACGGCGCCTATGACCGCGGCGACGGCGACGGCCTGGGCCTCGACGCGGATTACTTCGACGCATGGAAGCTCGAGGAGCTCGTCGACGTCGAGCTCCTCCGGCCCTATTGGGAGAGCAACGCCCTCCAGGCCGGCGCGGGTCTCCTCTTCGTCGAGACGACCCCAATCGTGGACGTCAAGGAGTTTATCGAGAGTCAACTCCTCCGCGCGCTCGCGCTCTTCCCCGCGATCGACTCACGTCAACGCTTCTCGGCCGAGATCTATTTCTCGGGCGCCGCGACCCAAGTCGAGATTGACGACTCCTGGGACAAGGGAAAATTCCGGCCGAGCTCGTGGAAGCGCAACTTCGATAACCGCGTCAACGTCCTTCGGCTCCTCTCCGACTGGAGTCCGATCGACGAGGCGGGCCTCGATCGCGAGGCGACTCAACCGACCTCGGTCACGCGATACGGGGCCTCGAAGCCTCTCGATATCAACGGTCGCGGCTTCCGGTCCGGGCTCTTCGGCTTCCCCGATTACTCGGCGATCGCCGAGGCGACGCTCGACAATTGGGTCTCGAGGATCCTCCTCGAGCTCGGGAATCCCTGGACGGAGCTCTCGATCAACGCCTTCTATCAATTCCGCGACCTGGGCCTAACCCAGACGGTCCGGCTCAACGTCCCCGGGGTCCCCGACCTCGTCCTCGGCGGGCTCGGTCTCGTCGAGAAGACGTTCCTCGTTACGAGCGTCGCGGTCCAAGAGTCGACCGTCAAGCTCGGCGTCCGCGAGCGTCGGCCGGTCGGCCGGCCGGCGATCGTCGCACCGGCGAGCCAGGACGGGCTAACCTACACCGCCGCCACGGGACCCCAGCGGGTTTACTGCGCGCTAACGGCGGGCAACCGCGGGCGCTTCAGCAACGGCGACGAGGGGTACACAATACCGTGAGCAAAGCCTGGACGGACATAACCGCAAGTGACATAGATGAGGAGAGTTTCGTTACCGAGACCCTCCTCGGTCAATTCTTCGACAATCAAGAGGCGCTGATCTCGAGCCCGATCGACTGTCGCTTCGCCCAGGCCGTGACCTCCGGCTCACCGGCGGCGTTTACCGAGCTTGTTACTCAACTCCTCTTTATTCCGCCCCAGGTCGCGACGACCGCCGGGAATGTAAACCTCGTTCTACACTTTGAACGCTGGACGGACGCCGCGACGACGATCGAGGTCCGCGTCAAGCTCGGCGCCGCGGGAACCTATGTAACCCAGACGGGGATCACCGACACCGGCCCGGTCTTCTCGACGTTCACGATCTCGGACACCGACACGAAGGCCGCGGCCGATGGCTTCGAGACCCTCTTCGTCGAGGCGCGCGTCTCCGCCGGCGTCGGCGAGGCGCGCGTCCAAAACCTCGACTCTGCTTGTCGAGTGGAGCGCGCGGCGTGAGCACCCCCTGGGTAGACTGGCCCTCGACCGAGCGGGACGTCGATTCAAATATGGACGCGCCGTTCTGGAATAAATTCAACGATCGGCACAAGGTACACAGGACGCAATCAATCCCGCCTTGGGAGCTCGATATCTCCAATTCGGTCGGCCGCGCCGGCGTCGATAACCAGCTATGGGTCCCTCCCTGGGCGTCGGAGCTCCTCGCTCTAATGTTTGTCGCGATCAATATCACCGGCCAGCAAGCGGACGACGCGGGGACCGGCGGCGCCGCGCTCGAGCTCGAGCGTTTCGGGAAGCCGGCGGTCTTCGCCGGCGGGACGTTCGCCCAAGTGCAGCTCGCTTGCCAAGTGATTTTTGTCCGCGACGGCCCGGGCTTCGTCCCCGAGTGCGCCAAGGTTCTTCCGGGGGCGGACGGCTCCCCAGAGACCGACTCGGGGAAGTTCTTCGCGAAGACGTCGCTCGTCCGGATCCCGGTCGAGATGCGGGGCGTTATCGTGACGATGCACTGGCGCTTTATCAAGAGCGGGAACACGACGACGACGGACCTCCGCAATCTCCAAACCATCGGCTCCAAGCGGCCTTGGTTTTTTCGAGGGTAAATCATGGCGATAAATACGGTCACGATCGCGGGCACGGTCAACGCTCCGAACGCTGTCGGAGTCGAAGGCGGGACGATCACGATCACGCTCTCGGAGCCCGGGAGCGTTACGGACGTCGCGACCGAGGTCGTCGTCGGGACTCACCCATTCGAGGCGGTTATAACCACCGTCGGCGGCGTCAATTTCGAGATCATTCCGAACGGCGACATAACGCCGGCGGGGACGACGTACCGCGCGGAGTATCGCCTGGCGAACGGGCAACGATGGGCGAAGACCTGGACGGTCCCCGGCGTGAATACGGATATCGGAGATCTGTAACTCGTGGCGATTACGACGATCCAGGTCGCCGGCTCCGTCGTCGGTCCCGATGGGTCGCCGGTCTCCGGCGGCCATATTGACGTCGCGCTCTCGCCGGCTAACGCAACGGTCGACGACGCGGGGGTCGAGCAAGTAGTCGCGCCAGACTTTCCGATCGTCATAGCGTCGACGGGCGCGGTCCTCTTCGACATTATCCCGACCCAGGTCCTCACCCTCCCGAGCGGCGGGATCGCGATCTATCGCGCGGAATATTTTATCGAGGGCGGCGGGGGCTGGGTCTCGTTTTGGGTCCCGACCGGGACCGCGAGTATTGCGCTTGGGGATATGCCTCTCGTCCTGGGCCCGGTCCCCGGCGCGCTTCGTTACTTCGTTGTTACCTCGGTCGCCGGTCTCCCGACGCCCCAGGTCGGACACCGCCAGAGCGTCGCATACCTCACCGGGGGGACGGGCGTCCCGGATGCGTTTTACCGATGCATGAAGGGCGTAGATCCCCAGGGCGTCGAGACCTATTCTTGGGTCGTCCAGTCGGAGGGATAGATGGTCAAGGTCCCATTCGCCGGCAAACACTTCAACCATAGGAGCGTCGGGAAGACCCACGCATACGATCACGCGACGTTACAGGCGGCGCTCGACGCGATCGCGACCCGCGCGGATAACACCGAAGAGAACCCCTATCTAATCGAGATCATGGCGGACATTTGGGACGACCTCGACGCGATCACCGTCGTCGACTTGTCTCATATCGTCATCATCGGCCAGGGCGACGCCTCGATCCTTCGCTTGACTTCGACCGCGCCGGTCGGAGCTCGAGGCGGGACGCTCACGGTCGCGGACGATACCGCGGTCCTCGTCGAGGACGTCACGCTTCAAAACTTCCGACTCGTTAATAACCTCGCCGGCGGCGGCGCCGGCCAGGGCGGCCCTCCCGAGGGCGCACTCTACATCGGGAAGGAAGCGGTCCACCCTTCGACGAAGCAATACGACCGGATCACCGTTCGCAATATGACGATCGAGGGGAGCCACGACGGGCTCCAGATCTTCGGGACGAACGAAGACTTTACCGGGACCCCGCCGTTTGTCCAGGTCGCTTTCAACATCATCCGGTCGGCTCACGATTGCTACACCGTGAAGGGCGACGTCCAGCTAATCTCGGTCGCGAACCAAGGCCTCGTCCGCGACGCCGGAATCCCGCCCTACATCGACAACGTCGTCGACTGGAAATCGACTTGCTTCCATCACGCGGTATCGGTCGGCTCGACCGGCGGGGGCGTCCGAAACGCGGAGGCCTACGTCCGGAGTAACGGCGATCAATTTAGCGTCTTTACTTCGGGGAAGATCGGCGGCCTCGCAAACCAACGCACGGTCGCCGGAGTCCTAAGCTACGCCGGCGCGGTCGCCGCGGAGACGCGCCCGCCGATTAAGCAGCGGTGGAATAATACCCAAATCCACGTCGTAAACACCGACACCCCGAGCGATGCCGATATTCATTTCGGCGGCTTCGTCTTCGAGGGGGCGAGCGGCGTCGACGGTTGGAACCTGCGCGAGGACGACGTCGTTATCCGCGGCGCTATGATCGAGGTCGACAACCAAGCGGACACCGCGAATATACCGATCGTCGCCGGCGTCTGGCTCGAGCTCGATATCAATACAAACCTCCTCAAAATCTCGGGCGCCTGGATCGACGCAAAGAACGCGACGACCGGCGGCAACGCTTACGCTCTTTACGCCGACGACGCCTCGAGCACGATCGAGCGCGCCGACATTTACTCCGACCAGGGGACCGGCGGCCTCGGCACGATCGCCGCGCTCCCGAGCGTCTAAAGGAGGTCGAGCGAATGAATACCGAGCGGCTTAAATTGATTCTCAAGGCGGAGGAGGGTCTTCGCTTGACGGTCTACGACGATTCGGTCGGCGTCCCGACGATCGGACACGGGCGCAACCTACAGGACCCCGGGATCTCCGAGGCGGAGGCGGACCTCCTCTTCGAGAACGATCTCGCCGGCGCGATCGCTCGAGCGTCGAAGCTCTTCGTCGGCTTCGCGGAGCTCTCCGACGTTCGCCAAGAGGTCCTCGTCAATATGGCTTTCAACCTGGGCGGGCGGCTCGCGCGCTTCACTAACACCCGGGAGGCGGTCGAGCTCAAGGACTTCGACCGCGCGGCGGATGAGATACTCGACTCGAAGGCGGCAAGACAACTCCCGAGCCGATACGAGAGGCTCTCGGAGGCGATGAGGGGGGACGCTTGGACATAGAGGGACGATGGAAAAACACAACGACTGGCAACGATGGCGCGGAGGGGTCGACGCTCACATAGCGGAGGCGGATCGGCGAATGGACAACGGCGAAGAAGAAGACGCCAAACTGCACACGCGGATTACTACGGCCCAGGTCCGGCTCGCCTGGATCGCGGGCGGCGCTGCGAGCGCCGGCGCTTTCCTGGGCGGGATCCTCGCCTGGGTCCTATCGAATGGAGGGACGTAAATGCAGAAGCAACTCAAGGCCGCCGGCGAGGTCGTCGGCGTCTCCTTCTTCACGCGCAACGCGATTAAGCGGAGGCTGATCTCCGCGGGACTTGTCGGCTCGACGTACCTCGTCGGGATGGCGAGCGTCCTCGAGGCCTGGGGCGACTTCCTCGAGCCAGGGATCCTCCTCCCCTTCGCCGGCGGGATGATCTTCGCGGCGCTGACGACGCCGAAGAAGGCGGTCTAATGCCGATCGCGCTCGACGCGGTTATGGGCGCGATCAAGCCGGTCGCCGACCTGATCGACAACGTCACGACGACGGGCGAGGAGCGCGGGAAGCTCCGCCTCGCCTTCGGCGAGCTCCAAGGGACGATCCTCGGCCAGGTCCTCGACTACGAGTCGACGCTCGTCCGGGCCCAAGCGGAGATCGTCAAGGCCGAGGCCCAGGGGAAGAGCGCAATCCAACG
>Ga0209976_10000219_pt1 | contig 42080 bp, 74 predicted proteins | sample SumtaG_FD_182806 | JGI IMG/M metagenome (GOLD analysis project Ga0209976, IMG submission 182806) | Deep subsurface microbial communities from Indian Ocean to uncover new lineages of life (NeLLi) - Sumatra_00157 metaG (SPAdes) (version 2) | ecosystem: Environmental > Aquatic > Marine > Oceanic >...
TCATTTAGGCATTCCTAGTCCAGTAGACATCTCTTATATAGAAGGTGGCGATGGAGTAGAAAGGTCTTACGTCGAATATATAATGACTGATAGGAAAGTTAAGGGAGAGACATATACGTACGGCGAAAGGCTAGCGGGACATAACCAGATAGAAGATGTGATAAGAAGGTACAGAGATGATGGACACAGGACTAACCAGAATATATTACAAGTAGGCCAACCATCTGATCTTAAATTAGAAGATCCACCTTGCTTAAGACACATAGATACTCGTATACAAGACAATAAGCTTCACTTTTTTATATACTTTAGGTCTTGGGAATTATGGGCTGGTTTACCTGCTAACCTTGCTGGAATACAATATCTTAAAGAGTATATGTCTAGTGAGATAGGTGTATTAGACGGAGAGATGATAGTTGCTAGTAAAGGGCTACATATATATGGACATACAGAAGAAATAGCTAAAATAAGAGTGGGGAGGGGAACATGAATAAGAATAACAGAATGGTAGATGTGTTGGTGCAATGTATTTGTTGCGGAGATATTTTAGGTAGAATTGGTATGCTTGTAAACAGTGGACATAACGAAACTGGAAAACTGAGCAAAATAGAAACTCTATGTGACGAATGCAGTAGGAAAGAGAGAAAGCTGAGTTACGTTGACGCTGCTGAAGAAAGATACTTAGGAAGACGTCTTGGAGATCACAGAAAATAACAACAACTAATCAACAGGAGGCACGAAATGGATTGGCTTGTAGGAAGATTTTTCGATAATTTTTTCACTAATGTATTAACTGGTAATTTCGCTGAAGCTGTGGCTAACGATGTAACTTACTTTGCCCAAAACCCAGGATTCGCACATACAACAGCTCATATTGAGAATTTGTTTCTTAGGGTGGGAAATTTAGTAGGTGGTGAACAGTCTATCCTTGACTTAGTAAATCTTTGTGGAGGTTAGTTTGGGCTTAATATTAGATATAATGTACGTACTGGTATATGTTGCTGTAGCAATAGTGTTTCTTTCTGTATCTGGACTACTTTTTGCCGTATTCTTTCCGTATCTAAGCAAGGATATGCTAGAGAAAGAAGATGATAAGAGGATAGAGCATGAAGATTAATATGAAACTGCTCGTAATGCTCTCTTTATTTGCTGCCTCTTTGTTCATTTTGTCTGACGTTACTTGTCACACTGAATGCACTACCAAACGAACTCTTTCATCTATATGCATACTATTTAACATCACACAGATGTTCATGCTTGTATCGAATAAGGGTAGATAAACAGAGCTTTTAAGAGTTCTTATAAGGGGCAATTGCAATATTTACTTGTAATCGTCCCTTTCTACTTGTAATCGTCTAATACTGGAAACACGCTCTTTTATGGATTTACCGATTAAAGTATAAGCATTACACATACTTACAGTTGTTTGTTACATTAGCGTTACATCCTTGTTACATTCGTGTTACATTACCGTTACAATGTTGTTACAAACTTGTTACAATCATGTTTCAAGTACGTTTCTTTTCTCTTTTTAACAGTAAAAACAACTAAAACGCTACATCTGGTGTCATGGTCAAGTACTATATGTAGTGTTTTGGTGTATATTTGTTATATTTAATTGTAAATTAACACAGTATTTGTACAGAATCTGAGTTGCAAATATGCAGTTTATACAGTTAGTTATGAAGAATAGAACCTATGTAACGCAAATGTAACGGCGATGTAACAGAAATGTAACAGCGATGTAACACGTAGAAGAAAGAAGAAAGAATATATATATAATACTACGTATTCTATATAGCGTGCGCGAGTATAGTAAATAAACTCTTTCTAATATTTTTATACTATGTTATACATTAATAAATTTAATTTTTATAAGGAGATGGCATGAAAGCGAAGTCAGAGTTAAGGAGTGTTCTTATCACTTGTGATTTCCTTGATGACCAAGTAATTATCAATGATGGTAGTTTCGCTGGTAAGAATTATTATATAGTTCCATCTATAATGTTAGTAGAAGGAGCGTTCACCCCGGCTGTTAGTTCTTTCGAAGAGCCTGTATCTCTATACTTCAATGGAGACGATATCTTTGAGAGCGTACATACATGGAACGGAAGACCAGTATCGTTGTATCACCCTATCGGTAATACATCTTGTAATGTTCCTCATGTTCTTGATGGTCAGCTTATTGGATATGTATTTAATGCCATGTATGACCAAGAAGGCAACAAGTTACGAGCTGATCTATGGCTGGATAAGGACCGAGGTGAATTTATTGTTGACAAAATTCGCCTAGGAGATAAAATAGAGTTGAGCGTTGGTGCGTTCGGAGATATAGTCCAAGAAAGCGGAAGCTTTAATGGTACCGATTACACACAACGTATGACTAACATTGTAGGTGACCATTTAGCTGTATTACCTGATGTTCCAGGTGCATGCAGTTGGTCTGACGGATGTGGAATAAGAATGAATGGAGAAAAAGAGTTAGTTGTTGCTGCTAGAGTAGTTTCTAGGAGACCGTCTTATTCGGGCGTAGAGAGTATTTCATGGGATGGTGTTAGTAAAGACCTTCGTGAATATATAAAAGCTTACTACAGCCAAGATAAGGCCGCTAAGACAGATACCTTTCCGTCCTTTACAACTGAGTTATCGTCATCTGCTAAGAATTGGATTGCGTCAAAGACATTATTAGGCGATTCCAGATCTAAGACAGGAGATGGTCTAATCTTTTTTCCTGTTGTTAACCCATCCACTAACAAACTAAACGAAGGTGCATTGAGAGCTGTACTATCTGGTAGAGGCGAACAAGCCAAAATATCAGAAGGTGCTAGGTCTTCTTCTCGAAAGATGGCCGAAAGACTCTTAAAATCTGAATTTGCTAAAAAGGAAACCAAGATGGAAGAAAAGAAAGATAAAGCTGAAGTTCAGGCTTGTAATGTTGTAGAAGCTAAAGAAGTAAAGCCACAAGCTCCAGTAACGATGCAAGATGTTCTAGCTACAGCTCCTGAAGAGTTCAGAGGCGCTATTGCTGATGCTATGAGAGAAAGAGAAGAGCAACGTAAAGCTTTAGTAGTTGCAATCAATGGCTATGAGAAAGTTAAATTCTGTCCAAACTTCTTAGAAAAAACAGAAACAAAAGAACTCAAAGCCATTGCCTCTTTAGTTGATGAAGCCTCTAAAGAAAAAGCAGTAGAACGCAAAGTTGACTATAGTCTTCAAGCTGGTGCAGAAGTATCAGACAAGAAACGTTGTGAAGCTCCCTCTTTGTTCTAGGAGATGATCATGGCATATAACACAATAATATTAAGTGCTAATAGCAGTTCTCCCCTTGTAGAAGGACCAGCATCAGATGAAGAAGCTGCTGGAGAAATTATATGGCCTGGTAGTTTGTGTGATATAAAGCGTGGACTTGTTCTTACAGTTCTTACAGACTCTTCTATACATACGTGTGGTCAGCCTGGTGGAGCGATGAGTCCTTTGATCATAGCGTTAGAAGATATAGACAATGGTAAGACAATAAACGATAGATATTACCCTGGAGAGCGAGTTCCTGTTAGACATTTAAGACCAGGTGATGTTTTTCTATGTAGGTTTGATCCTGTCGGTGCTTATGACCAAGGTACACAGCTTAAGGCGACTGGTCCAACAGGCCTAGGAACGTTTAACACCACTACCCAATGGAATCAAGCACTGTGCTACGCAAGCGAGCCAATAGAGGCTGGTGCTTCTGGCAGGTTGATAGTGGCGGCAGCTAAATAAATGCAATAATCATTGATAAATAATGGAGAAAAATAATGGCTTTAACTAATAACAGTCCTAACACTATCATGCTAGATGTTAGCAGTTGTTCTAAATCATTGGAAGGTATAGTATCAGCAGGTGAGACTATTATTCCTGGAGAGGTGGTACAATATCTTGCTAGTGCTGGCACAATAGAACGGTATCATGGTGTTACTTTGAATCTTGCTGCTTTGCTGATAGCAGTAGAAAACACAGCACAGGGATTGGGAGTAGACGACGCCTACACTGCAGGGCAAAGAATATACTTTAGACATATGCGACCTGGTGACTTGTTCCTTGGAAGAATGACAGGTATTGCATACAATGTTGGAGCAACTGTTGGCCCAGAGGCAGACACTGGTTTGTTTACGGTCTCTATTAGTGGTTTCAACGATGCAATAGCCATTGTCGCAAAGACAGACGCTCTTACTGCATCAGGAAGGTTAGTTCAGTTAATGGCAAAATAAGTGAATCGGTAAGGCATCGAACAGGGGCCCTGATATGGCTATTTCGAGTGTAATATCTTTCATCAAGAGTACGTCTAATCTTGAGGAGTTTGTTGCTGGCGAATCTGGAATTCTGCCTGGACATTTAATAACAATGAGCGAATGGAAGTGCTATAGGAATACGTCAAACGAAGAGGATATCACAGCGTTTGTTGCTATAGAAAACTTCCATGCTGGAAAAGAGTTTGTAGATCCGTATGAAATGGGAGAGACTGTCTATTGTCGCAGATTGAGAACTGGTGATGTTGTCTATCTGAGATTCGGATCTATGTCACAACAAGAAGTAGAGGTCGGAGAGCCAGTAGGACTTGTATCTGGTGCTGTTATGCCAGGCAATATATCTGCTGGAACATGGCATCATCATATAGGGATATCCCTTGACTATTGCTTCTGCGGACCTGGACAAGAACTTCCTTTATTAGTACAAATAAAGTTTCTGTAAATAAAAACCATAAGGTGATAATATGAGTGACAACGCAAGGATGGAAATGCTAGGCGGTAAGGCTTTTGCTAATATGGCTCAATACCGTAAACTTTCCACACTACCAGAACGAGCTTGGAAATATATTGACGATAGAATGTTAGCTGTTGCTAAGGCAGAACTTGTTGGTATTGCTGATTTGGCAAGTAGCCCAGACACGAACATCAACTTTGATGGAACTTCATCAAGTGTTTACTTAAGAGATAGAGTCTCAGAAGTTAACGAAGCAAAGATGGCAATGTCTCCTGATACACGAGGAGAATCAGGCGCCCTCTTATTCGATGAGATTGGCGTACCTCTTCCTGTTACCTACAAAGATTTTCCTGTAGAGAAACGACAGATTGAGTCTGCTGCTAGAACTGGCATTCCTTTCCGTACAACCCTTATTGAAGAGTCAACAAGAGCAGTATCAAGAATGCTAGAAGAAACGTTGTTTAATGGTTCTTATACAGCAGCTGGTCAAACTCTTTGGGGATATACTACTTTCCCAGATCGTAATACCGACACTATTTCTGATTGGGCTAATGTTGCAACCACTCCTGAGACCATCATTAACGAAATTATAGCAATGATATCTCTTAGTGTTACTGCTAACCATTATGGCCCTTGGAATCTTTACATCCCAAGTGGTTACAGAGCAAGATTCAGTGAAGATTATGCTGTTGGCACATACCCAACTGGTCTAACTATAGAGCAACGTGCCCTACAGATAGATGGACTGAATGCAATTAGAACAAGTCGTAATTTAGCTACTGACAATGTTGTTTTAGTAGAAATGAATTCTACTACAGTTCAGATGATTAATGGTCTTCCAATGCAGGTAATAGACTGGGAACCTGCAAATTCACCAAACTGGAGACACACCTGGAAAGTTCTAACAATAATGGTTCCATTTGTTTATTCAGATTATGATGGACAATGTGGTGTAGTACACGGTTCTGTATAAGGTTAATATGACTTTTAAAGCACTCATAACACCAGATTACGTCAGGGAGGTCATAAACACCTCCCTTGAAGACGTTGAGATTAATGGACTTATAGCCGCTGCTGCTACGTTGATAAAGTCTAAAGTTGTTGGCCACGATATAGATCCTGACGTTCAAGTAGAGATGACTCGATGGACCGCTGCTCATTTTGTTGCTGTAAAGTGTTCTATGACTTCTGCAACGAGTTCTGCGACATCACAGACATTCACTACATCAGTAACGAAAGAGAAGGTCGGTGATGCTTCTATTGAGTATGGCAACTCTTCTACTGTATCTACATCTGCGTCTATGAGAAATTTAAGAAGTACCATGTGGGGACAAACTGCAATAATGTTTGATCCTACTGGCGAACTAGACAATCTAGGAGGGAAACCACCTAGAATTGTCGCATTAACGGATGTTTAACTATGTCTTGGTATTCAGAACTTCTTAGGGAAACAGCTACATACTGGACTCCACCTTTAAGAGATGGGTCTGGTGGGTATATCTGGAGCGCTCCATTTACTATGCTTTCTAAATGGGAAGCAGTTAGCAATCTTGTGTATGCTTCAGACGGTTCTCATATAGTATCTGGAACTGTTGTTTATTTGTCTAGTGTAATAGAGCCAGGAGGATATTTGTACGAAGGCTCTGCTCTTCTTAGTCCTCCAGATGAAGCAAGACAGATAATCTCTATTGATACTGTTAAATCTTTACGTGAACAAACAATAATTTGTTATAAGGCTTTTTTGAGATAATGGTAAAAATTCTAGGCGTAGAAAATTTCTTTTCTAATATTAACATATTGACCAAAATCAAGATGCCTAATCTATATAGAAGTTTTATGGAAGAGGTTATGACAATGGTATTAAGAGAATCTCTTACAAAGACTCCGGTAGATACTGGGTTTTTAAGAGCTTCGGCTAGAAAGGTAGTAAGAAACAGTGGAGAGGAGGGTGCGTTTGGAGAGATAAGCTATAATGCTCCTTATTCAATCCCAGTCCACGAGATACTTACTAGTAGGCATCCAATAGGAGAAGCTAAATTCCTAGAAAATGCTGTTAGATTCATTATTCCTCTATTTCCTAAGATGCTTACAAGAAAAATAGGTGCAGTGTTTAGTAGAAGGGTAATGAGAGACGCTAGAGTAGCAAGGATGACAGATGGCTCTAATTGATATTGATATAGCTGGTATCTTACAAAACTTCGGAGCAGGTACAATAGGAGTTGATATATTTGCTGGACTTGACCAACCGTCTTCTCCCTCTGATATAATATTCGTTGTGAATACAGGTACTTATCAGCCTAATGTCGCTAACTTGGACTATTCTTACCCAAGCTGTCAAGTAACAATTAGGAGTGATAAGGGAAGCCGATCAGCATGTGACGATAGAACAGAAGAGGTGATAAACATTTTACACGGACTCACTAATTATTCTATCAATGAAAATAGGTACGTACAGATATTTCAGAACTCAGGTCCTATAAGCTTATTAGAAGATGGTACTATGAGACCGAAGAATATTGTTAACTTTAATTCAATGAGAACTACAATAACATAGAGGTGATATATGGCGACAGCAGCATTAGCTGGTAAACAAGCTCTTGTTCAGATTGGTAGTGGTGGACCACCACCTACTGCTTGGGCCGAAATAGTAGAAGTATATGATATAGGAGAGCTTCCTGTAGAACGTGCAATTTATGATGTAACTGGACATAGTTCTAGTTTTTATAGAGAAACTATATCTGGCCTGTACGTTATATCTAGTCTTACTATGGGCGCAAACTATGTTAAAGCACAGTATGAGACTCTTTTTTCTAAAATAGGAGAGGATGATCCCGCCTTAGCTATAGATTATTACAGATTGTTGTATCCAGATGATTTTTATCATGAATTTCAAGCAAGTGTTACCAATGTTACTCCTGTAACTCCTTTAGATGATAGGTTGACTTACAACTTAACATTAACTATAAGTGGAGCAATAGTAACAGGAACATTGCCTTAACTAATATAACGTGGGGTTTATATGGAAGAAAGAAAGATATTAAACAAAAATGACATTCTTAGGGTGGACGACTCATCTTTCGTAGAGGTTTTTGTAAAAGAATGGGACGGACATGTTAGGCTTCATGTAATAAGTGCTAAGGATCGTTTAGAATTTGAAGGTAAATATACCGGTGAGAGTGGAGTTATTAACTTTAAACATAATGATGCTCCTCTCGACCTGTTAGTTTCTTCTTTAAGGACTGATAGTGGTTCTCCTATGTTTACAAGAGATGAGATAGCAATATTGGGCAATAAGAATGGAAGAGTAGTACATGAGTTGTTTCATAAATCTCTTGAAATAAACTGGATGACTAGAGAAACAGAAGAAGAAGTTAAAAAAAAATAGAAAAGTCACCGACTCGCTTGTTCATGTTTAGGCTTGCGTTGTCTCTTGGGTGTACTGTTAAAGAGTTGTCTGATAGGATTGACTCTAGGGAGCTAACTGAATGGATTGTATATTATTCAATAGAGCCTTTTGGAAACTCTGTAGAAGGTTACAGGGACGCATTAACTTGTGCAACAATAGCTAATGCTGGCCTTTTGTCTTCTGCACCTAAGCTTTTGAAAACAAAACCTTTCCATCCTAAAGACTTTATGGTGGGTGGACGAAAAGATACTCAAACACAGACATGGGAACAACAGAGGTTATTAATGGATAAGAACATGATAACCCACAATACTTGTTTAAGAAATAAAAAGAGTGTGTAGCTATGATAGTAGGTGTTTTAAAAGCATTATTCACAATTGACGCAACCAAGTTTGTATCTGGAATGGAAGATGTGAAGTCAGCTACTAAACAAGCAGAGAAAAGCATTAAGAGTACTTCAAGTTCGCTTCTTGGGCTAAAAAGTAAGCTTATGATAACTGGAGCTGCAGCGATAGCAACAGCAGTTAAGTTGACTAGGATAGCTAGGGAAGTGGAGTCGATAGACAAAAAACTTCTATTCGCTACGGGTAGTATAGGAGCAGCTGAAGACGCATTCTCATATCTCAGAAAAGAGTCAGAAAGATTGGGTGTATCTCTAAAGGTACTATCTAAAGAGTACGGAACATTTGTTGCTGCCTCTAAGAGCAGTAAAATGACAGTAGATGAAGTAAGAGCTGTATTTACTGCTGTAGCAGAAGCAGCTGCTGTTTTAAGAATGGATACAGAAGCCACTAAGTTATCATTTTTGGCACTTAGCCAGATGATGAGTAAGGGCGTTGTCCAATCAGAAGAGCTAAAAAGACAACTGGGTGACCACTTACCAGGTGCAGCACAGATAATGGCTAAGGCTCTAGGCGTAAGCATTAGAGAGATGAACAAGATGATGCAGACTGGTGGTTTGCTAGCATCTGAAGTTCTTCCTATGTTTGCCAAGACGTTGCATGAAGAGGTTGTTCCTGGGCTAGAAGAATTAGACGAATCATTGGCTGCTGCTGTTGGAAGAATGCAATCAGCATGGTTTGAGTTTAACAGACTATTCTTGGGTGAAGAGTCTCTTATTACTCAATCTCTAAAGCTAATGGCTAATACTGCGACAGGATTATTAGACGCTGTAACACATGGCTTTGACACTGGATCTTTGTTGGCTGGCACTGTACAAGAGCTGGATAGACTCTCGGATTTATACAATAATGTTGGAAAAGAGATAATTGAGATAGAAGAAGAAGTACAGAAGAAACTATACGAAGTAGACTACGATGGCTTGCAGAAAAGAATAAAGATTCAACAGGCAGCTTTCAATGAAGAGAAACGTCTGTTCGAAGAGAGAAATAAAGATATAATAGACTTTTTCGAGAATACTTTAGATTCTACTCTTAGTGCAATGCAAGAATGGGCTACCGGTGGTAAGGTTTCTTTCAAAGACTTCACAGATTCTATCTTAAAAGATATGATGCGAATAGTTCATCAAGCATTAGTTGTAAAACCACTTATGGAATCCTTACGAGCTTTCTTAGACGTTAAAGAACAAGGCGGAGATTACGGTGGTGGATTTTTCACTACTCTATTCTCTTTCTTAGGAAGTGCTTTTAAGGGAGGGACGAAAGCTTTTGCTGATGGTGGAATGATAACTGAACCAATAGCTGGGATAGGCCTTTCTTCTGGCACTAGATATACATTTGGTGAAGAAGGAAAAGAAGCTGTAATCCCTGCAAAAGATATGAAGCAAACAGAGTCAGCTGGAGCTGGCAATGTAGTAAACGTTAATATTAATGCTCTGGATAGTAGATCTGTCGCAGAGTTGATGAGAGATAACCCAAACGCTGTGATAGCTCCTATTTCTGATGCGTTACAGGGCGGCGATAGAGGACTTATGGCTGCTTTAAGAGGTGCTGTATGAGTTACCCATCGTTACCAATTTACCCAGACATAATAACAGGTATCCCAGGCACTATACCTTTTGATTATACTGCACTTCAACCTGTCTTAAAGACTGATTTTGCATCTGGAAGAGAGGTTAGGAGACAGATTTGGAGTTCTCCAAGAAGAACAATAGTTGTATACTACAAGAGACTTACATATGATCAAGCCCAATCTTTCTGGGAATTTTATAGATCAATGGATGGTCCTCTTACTTCATTTGTTTTCTTTTTTCCAGAACAACGTGCTTACTTCGACGAGTCGTTCGGAACAAGCGATGGAACAGAGAATATAATCAATCTTCCTTGCAAAGGACTTCAAACTGGAGAATCTTTTGTTTTAAGAAGAGGAAATGTAGTATTAAACTACCCGGCTGACTTTACTCTTTCCTTAGGTACTGGACCAAATGGAGAGGATCAGGCTGATCTTGATGTGCCTGGATCAATAGGCCAAACATATTTCTTCTCATTCACTGGAAGATTAAAAATGAAGGGTAGATTTGAAGATAAACCTTTAAGATTTAATGAAGAAAAAGGCTTATCATCAGATATGACTGTAAGGATAATAGGTCTTCAATTGGAGATTGCTTAATGAGAAATATCAACCAAGATCTTATATCAGGACTTGCTTCTGAGACGTACAGACCTTGTGTCCTTATAAAGTTGGATGACGGAGACGAACAGATATACTACACCACATGGGATTGCGCTATAGAAAACGGTGGAAATGTCTATTACCCTAGGGGAATGGAATTTAATACTGTTAAATATGGTACATCATCTGTTGTAGACAACATTTCAATGAAGCTAGACGATACAAATAGAGCTATTTATTCATTTCTGTCAGCTCAACCTCCAGGTGGAATAAATGCTACTCTTACTTTAGCTGTTTTAGATAAGTACTGCGATGTACTAGGTGCAACTGACATCTTTTTAGGAAGCGTTAGCGAATGGTCATATAGTCCAACAATATTGTCTTGTAGGATAACTTCTATTTTTGTACAATGGACTAATGTAACAACGCATGTGTTTTCTGGTAGTTGTAGGTGGACAATATTTAAAGGAACTGAATGTAAATACGTAGGCGATGCTACTGAATGCGACAGAAAGTACGATACGTGTGAAGCTTTCGAGAATGTACACAACTTTGGTGGGTTTAGATGGACACAGAGCTTAGAAGATAAAGAAGAAACCAAAACATACAAGAATCCAATGAGGTGGCCATATGGTAGGCGGTAGTCGATTATTATCAAGCTTTGTTTACTCACAAATAGGCAAAAAGTATAATATTGGTTCTAGCGATCCTAACCATACAGATTGTTTTAAGATGTTAGAGGAATATGTATCTTTTCATGACATACAATTCCCAGAAGAGTACGATGGGCTGTCTAAAGATAACTACGGTGAAAAATACACAGAAGACCCAGAAGGAACTATGGGCAAACTTCAAAAGTTTATGTCTACTTTTCTTATTAAGGATGATGAAAACAAGAGTTTACCTGGATGTGTAATTATTCTTAAGTGTATTAACGATAGAATCGCACTCGGAATAGATTGTGGAAACGGATATGTTCTTACTGTAAGCGACACCAATGGTTGTGTCGTAGAAAGAAAAATAAACTTTAAGATAGTGGAGGTTTACAAATGCCAGCTGCAATCCCTATAGCGGCTCAGATTGCTGCTGCAAGTATTGCTGGTGCTGTTGGGCTTGGAGGCTTAACAAGCGCAGCTATAGTAGCTGGAGCTGGAATGCTCGGAGCATATGTAGCTTCTAAGATAATGGGTAGCGATGCAGGGAATCATATAGATGCTTTGGCTAATATAAAGCTGAATACTAGCACTACTCAAAGGACTGTTCCTCTTATATACGGCGAACACAAAGTAGGTAGTAATGATGTGTTCATAGAAGTATCTAAAACAGGAACAAAGTACTTATACATCGTTCACTGTCTTGGTGAAGGAGAATGCGAAGGAATATCACAAGACAAGAATGGCGTAGACCAAGTATTCGTAAATGAGAAACTAGCATCGACATATAAATCAGGTGTGATACAATATTGGTTTCATTCAGGCACAAACACTCAAGAAGTAGATACTAATATATCATTAGCCCTCGGTGGAAAGTTCACCGACCCTATGATAAACACTTCTTACGTACTATTTAAAATAAAGTATGATAGAAAAACATTTTCAGGAATTCCATCAAGAACGGTAATTCTTAAAGGTATAAAGATATACGACTACAGAACGTCGACAACCGCTTGGAGTCAGAACCCCGCACTAATTTTATATGACTACATGACTAATGATAGATACGGCCTTGGGTGGGATACTTCTATATTCGATACTGGCTCAGGCTCTACTTGGGAATCTGCTGCTAATTATTGCGATATAAATGAAGCATGCGCTGGTAAGCCTATGTACTACATAGATTATTATGTTGGTTCTCAGATGCGATCACAATCGATCATAGATACAATACTTAGTCATTTTCGTGGCTCTCTTTCGTGGTTTGCTGGTACAATATATTTAACGTACACTGATCTTAGATATGAAGCTCCAATATTTGCTATAACAGACGACGATATAGCCAGAACGCCTGCTCAACATGATATAATATCTGTATCTCAACCTAGTTCTTTCGGTATTCCAGACGGAGTGCTAGTAAAATACTATAATAAAAGAAATAACTGGACTTTAGATGATATCCCAATAGGGGATACAAAAGGAAATATACAGCAGATAGTGTTCAATGCTTTCACTGATAGAGGGTTAGCACTTGATCTTGGAAGATATACACTTGAAAGAAACAGACTCAACAAGGTAATATCACTTACTGCTAGAGCTGATTTAATAGAGCTTGATATAAATGATGTTGGAGTTTTACAGTCTTCTGAGCTTGGATTAACTAATCAGTTGGTAAGAGTTAAAGAGAGTAGCATAACTCCTGATGGACTAATGGTGCTTTCTCTAATACTTGAAGACTACAATCTATACGATTCTATATATGACAAAGACTTAACTAAATCATATGAGGTTGATCTTCCTAATGTAACTGATCCTCCTCCAGCTGTTTGGAATATATCTTTTGATGAAGAGCGTTATTTTAATAAGGGAACAGAATTTACAAGACTTAGTATCTTTTTCGACCAACCTATAGACTATCCTTGGTTTGACTATATAGAGGTATATTACAAGCTAGACCCTGCTGATGATTTTGTTAAGATATTCAACGCTGCTGATGACTTTAGTATAGACCCTGCAGAGGAAAGAGCTACTTATTACTTTATGTTTGTATCAGTCAATACTATAGGCGTCAGGCAAGACGATGAAGATGCAGCATATGTACAATATCAGATTGGTAGTAGTACTCTAGAAGATAGACCTCCAAGTCCGACTGATGTTGTTATTGTCGGAAAAGATTTCCTAATAACAGGACCAGAAAATGATGAAGGCCTAGAGTACGAGATACGAATAGGAACTACGGCTGTAGGTGAAGACGACATTTTTGGTGAAGCAATGACATTGTTTGTCATTAGGAGCAAATCTACAAGAATACCAATTGGATCACTTAGACCAGGAACATTCAATGTATGGGCAGCTACGTATAAAGATAACAATACTGTTGACGGAATTTATTGTTCTACTCCAGTAAAAAAAGAAATAACTTCTGAGACAGAAATTCTATCACTACAAACATTTTTAATTAGCTATGCTCCTCTTTCGTTTGCCTCAGGAACTAATATAGGAACTGAGGTATATTCTGGGACAGCGCTAAGACTATTAAAAGATGCTTCTTATCCAATGAGTGGTACATGGGCTTCGTATGAATACAATACTGGCTATTCTGGAACGAAAATGTCAAAGATTTACGTTGCATTTGTTGTCAGTAGATTAGGAGGTCCTAACAGAACTTGGCAAGGCATATCTGGATATAATTCTACTATTGGTAGCAGCTCATGGAACACATGTTTTACAACAGAGAGTGATAAGACTTGGAACGCATCAACACTTAACGCTGACAAGGCAGCTGGAGTTAATCTCAGGATTATGACTTCTACTACTCCAGGCGGACCTTACTCTGTATTTAATAGCGTAGAGGTAAACTATGTATTTACTAGATTCCAGTATTTCAGATTACAAGTCGATATAGTTGACGACTCTTTTGGATATAGAACATATGTAGGTCCAATTAGTGTATACGTTTATACAACATAACAGGAGAAAAAGTGTCTAATACATATTACCCAGATCCATATCAACCAACTAATTTAGTGTTAAGTGATATGGACAAGATAAACGATAACTTTGAGGCTCTAAGGACAGTTTTCTCAAGTTCTAGTGGACCTGCTATACCTGTAGCTTTTCAATTTTGGGCTGATAGTCTTAACAACCTTATAAAAGTCAGAGACCAATTGAACTCTAATTGGCTGCCGATGTTTAATGTTGAAGACAATGAAATTATTATTCAAGACACTGTCAGAAAAGGATCTATAGTAGAAGGTGAAGATATTGATCCAGCTTCATGTACACTTAATACATGCAGTGGTGGTGGCAGCTCAGGAATGAACCTACCAAGCGAGGTCATAGGTAGCGGTGTTTACTCTATATCTATTTCAGCACCTAGTGGTGGATTTGTAGATATTCCCTCACTTGAAGGTCTATTCTATGTTTATGATGGAATACCTGTCAGAGGAAGGATAAGGGTAGATACAGATTTCCCGCAAACAGTTACAGTAAGATATGAGATAGGGATTGAAACATCTACTGAGTCTGTACCTTTCGTAGCTCAAGGTGGTGCATGGAGTTCAGAAGTATTACTTACAACATCAGGGCTAGGTTGGCAAACTGTAAAGTGGCAAATAGATTGGGGTACGGTATCCAGTGGAACGATAAATGTAAGAGGTCATTCGTTGAGTGAGGTAATAACTTAATTATAACGGAGGTGTCTTGTGGCTAAAGCTTCTAATTTTCCTTGTGATCTAGAGGGCGGACAAGCCTATCTAAGATCGTTGTCTGCCCCTACAGCTCAATATGAGACTCAACCTGGAATGGAAGGTGTTGTTTTTGTCTATAATGGCATGAACTTGAGAGGAAGAGTACACGTTGACACTGACTTTTCTGATTCTATACAGGTTAGGCTAGTAGTAGGGTTAGTAGTGTCATCAGAGTCAGGATTTTTTTCTGCTATTGGTGGTGTATGGAGTCCAGAAATAAACTTAACAGGTGTATCTGCTACTGGATGGCAAAGTATTGAATGGCAAGTGAATTGGTATGCTAGACCAAGCGGTACTATTACCGTAAGGGGTCACAACGTCAATCAAGTGGAAGTTTAATCATGGCTGTTATAGTATTGGCAGTACAACCTGCTAACATAATATTCTATGGTGGCTATGTACAATATTATATTGTCTCAAACGAGATAGATATTGGTGTTAGTACATCACAGAAGACTAGTTACAGCGGTGCTATTATAAAAGGCGAAGGCGTTCCTATTGGAAACACAACCTTAGTAACTACAGCACAGATTGATTTTGCAACTAATGTTCAAAAGAACGCTGCATTGCAAGTAGGTCAAAAAAGTCGTCTAAACAGTGCATCTCTTAGTTTTCTAGTACAACCCGCAGTATATTGTAGGAATCTTATTGTTACGGCAGAAGTATCATATGTAATAACAATAGCTAGATCATCAGTAATTACTGCTAGCCAAGGTACATCTAAATCAATATCTTTGACGTATGCAGTAGATACGGAAGTTCCAATTAATCTTTATGTAACTGCTGAAGTAGACCACCAAGAGACTGTGCTTGGATCTGCTTTGTTAAGCAGTAGATCTTGGCTGCAGAGAAGTGACTCTGTTCAGTCCATAACGTCCCCAGAACTATCGCCTGCTATCTTGGTTGCATATGTTAAAAGTATAGTAAGTTTTGAATATTTAATCCAGACTACAGCTAAACTTACTCTGGTTGCACGGAATACTACGTCTGTTTATTCTAGTATGGAAAAGTTAGGAACTTCAAGCGCTAGTTCCGATATGTATGTTACTAGTGAAGTTGAGTTTGTTCCTTTTATAGAATACAGGATAGGAATTGTAGCCTCTCATGGCAGTGGGTCATCTATAGCCGTAGATAGAAAGATAGACGGTGGAGAAGTTGTTGACTGGAATCAGGTAGTTACTAGTGAAATATATTACAATCCTATAGTAGAAAATACAACAGTAATTACAGGTGGAAATTATACTGCTTCTTTTGCAGAGCTAGATGAAGCAATACCTCCATCAGTTTCTACTGGATTTTATGTTACGGCTAAGCTCTATAGGAATATGATGGTTGATTCTGGCATGCTTTGCGCAACAAGTCAGAATACAATATCAGCAGTAGCTATAGAAATAGAAGGCTCTACTGATGCTTGGGTTCAGCAGAAATACTATGTAACTTCAACTGTGGAGTCTATTCCATCCGTACAGCGTTTTATGGAAGTAGGTACAGGTCAGAAAAACGAAGTTCCACCCCCAGACTTGTTTGATATTGTCCCTTTCACAAGATGTATTAACGCTCCATCTGATTTTGTAGGTGGACCAACATTCTATTACAACAGTCTTACTCAGTTTATGTTCCCGATAGTCGGAATGAAAACGCTTATTTATCTGGACGTTACTACGATAGAACTATCAGCTCTATTGTTCGTATCTGTAGGTCCAACAGATGTAAATAAGTATATAAATCTAAGGATGAGAGTAGGGTCTACGTATTCTAATATTTCAGGATTTTTTCTCCCTGGTCCATCAGGTTCTTTTTGCCCTCCGATATATTTTGGGGGCGGTGAGTCGGGATGGGTTGAAATAGAAATAGAAGCTCAATCAGAGGCTCTGGTTACTGTAAACGAAGTTGAATTTAAAGGTTTGAGTGTAAGTGTCGCAGCAGCTGATCCATATATGAATACTTCTCTGTATTATGTTACGTCTGAAGTTGATCATTCAGAGAGTTTAGCTCGTGGAATGATTGTAGCGGCAGAAAACACTACAAGCACTATTATTACTTTTGATGAGACTGCATATGTTGACGTTTCAGTAGGGCAATATACTTCTACGGTAGCTTCTGTAAACCAGCCCAGAGTAATACCAGATTTATTATCTTACGACGAAATAGCATACTCAATATTTATTCACTATATGACTTTAGATGCTAGCCAATATACTGATTCTGATATTGATCTGTTGTTAAAAATAAATGCAATGTTCTTGGATGCAAATCAGTTTACAGATGCTACAGTTTCTGTATACTCTGTTGCAAGATCAGAACTTTCTGTAGGACAGTATAGTGTTGGTGATATAACATTAGTTACTAGGGAAGGCACTCAGGAGCTGATACAGCTTGTTGCTGAACAGGTTAATGGCATTGATATTGAACTATCTGTTCCTTTTGATTTTCAGATGATAGCTAATCAATCTACCGTTTCTCCTCTTTCTCTTGGATTAACAGAGCCTTTAGCTTTCGTACTCAATCAGCTTACTGGTTTTTATGGACATCTAGTTTCTAGACTTATATCTAGTGGAGAACAAAAGACTGATGCAACTGCTGATATAGTTATAGGTAAAAATCAGATAGATTCTTCTGTATCTCAGTATACTAGTGCAACGCAGAGTTTGTCTGCTGACGATGCTTCTATTATAGCAAATATCACAGAGTCGATAGCAAGTATATTTACTCCAGTAATATTTGTTACTATATCTCAAGAGTCATCAAATTATACTAACTCTACTACTAGTACATTCGAGTTATTGGTCAAGCCAGAATTGGTAGGATTGCAAGCGACATATACAGAAATAATACTAGACTTGATAGAATACCCAGACTTCTCTGCTAGCCAGAACACTGACTCCCCTGTTGCTTTAGGGTCAGAAGAGCCTATAGAAACTGTTGCTGTTCAATCTACAGGTGTAACTTGTGACATAGAAGATGGATGGGGAACTATATCTAATCAATTAAGTAGTTCCGACTTGTCTTTGTTCTTTACTCAAGTTGCTTTTCAGTGTACATGTGTACAGTCAAGCTATGCACCTATAGCATTGGGAAGTGTAGAGCCTTTGGTATCAAATGGATACCAATACACTATAGTCTACGCAGATATATTTGTAACTATGCCAATTCTAGTTTCTAGTCAAAATACTAGCTCTACTATAGGCATGAGACTAAGAGCTTTTTCTGAGTTGTTGTCTTCTCAGTTTAATTCTGCTAGTTCAGATTTGGAAGTAAGGAAATACTTTCCTATGGATATTGATTGCAAACAAGTAAACGGGTCATCGGTAGACATAGACCCTATTGCTTATTCTAATATTGTTGCTTCTCAAACTACTTCTACCGATATTGGTTTGTACAGAGATGGCGATGAAGCTATTATTGTTGAGGGTAAACAGAATACAGCTTTTGAAGCTAATTTAGTACGAACAACAGTAGGAGTTATTGACAAGCCAGATGTAATATACTATGATATGTGTGAAATTAATTAGTAATAAAAGGAGATATATATATGGCTGCTATAAACGGATACTCTGACGTTGTATCATCAGGAGTTCAAACTCTTATAACTGGTGGTATTTACTCTGACCCAACACTTTGGTATGTGGGATTATACACAGGAACTGTTTTTTCTGATGGTTCGATTGGACTTGATACAGAGGTTGAGTTTAATCCAGCCCCTGACAATAACTATGCAAGATTACAAATAAATGCTGTTGGCGGTGCTTCACCTGCTTGGTCAGTGCCAGAAAGCGCACCTAACTCTTTCAAGGTTTCCAATGGTTCTCAAGCTGAATATCCTGTTGCATCTGAGGATTGGGGCACGATAACTTTTGCAGTTGTTATGAAAAGCGCACAGAACCAATTAGCCGCTGACATGATATTCGGTGGAGCGTTGTCTACATCTAAAGCAATAGGTGTTGGTACTACTGCTGTATTCTTGACTGGTGCATTATCTGTTACCACTAGCAATAATTAAGAATAATGAATAAATTAGCCAACGTCGAAATATATGTGAACTCCAGCAACAGAAATGCAGTCTGTGTGCTGGAGTGTAGCACTCCAGCTAGCTTAGAATCCATCAGTAATGTATCAATAGAACTCTTAAATGGTACAATAATAGACTCAGCTACATATCCCGATTGTTTCACTTGGAACATAATGGACGGAACTAAATGTGTGATACATTTGTATCTTGGCAGAGCTTCATTAGGATTGGAGAACGGCGTTTATAATGCCGACTTGTTTCTCTTTGATGAATATAATTATCAAGGGGCACATTTTGGAAAATTAAGATTATTTGTTTATAATAGAGGTTAATGATGAACGGATATTCCGACGTAATTAAAGATTTGCACGTTAGATACTATTGCAACTACCTTCAACAAACCCCCCCTACTAATTATCAGAGGGGTGATTACTGGCTTAGGCTTTCTAAACAAAAATGTTTGAGCGGTGGGCAACAATGGTCTGAGTTGAGTGCTGGCCCTGCTCCTCCATCTGCTGGATATGAGCCTATCCATCTGCCTCAATATTTGTGGAAATCGAATGTGATAGCTCCTCCGGCTGGTCCAGGATGTCTAACTATTCACTTCGGTAGCGTTGATGCTGTTTTCCCTACAGCTCTAGACAACTGGGAGACCATACAGCAAGTAGGTATATGGGGACACGAGACTTCTACTGATCCAAATTACTTTTTTGGAGGATTTGAGATTTCTCCTGGACTTAACTTAACTGCTGGTGAAAGATTATCATTTAAGAATAATGGTGTTGCAGATACCGAAAAAGCTATACGTATTAACCACACATCTTCTGGTGGTGCTGAAACAGCGAGTGGAGTTAATACATATGCTGAAACATCAGGAACAACAAGTGGATTTACACATACTTGGATTGAATTATTAAATGATGGTGCATCTACATATCCAACCCTTAGGACAGATTCTACCTATATTCCAATGGCTAGGATTAAAATGGCACTGTCTAATAGTTTGTGGGTCAGTTGGGTAGAGCCAGACCCTGCTATTTCTGGTAGTTATATCCAAAACTGGGTGTATTCACAGGATATGGATACTACTAATTTTTCTCTTACTGACTATAATCTTCCAGACCCAGGAGGACATAGACTTTTATTCAGAAACGAAAAGGTAATAGTTTATTCCCCTGCAACAGAAATTAGATATGTCAATACAATAGGTCTGTCTATGACTGACTCATCATCTGGTAATACTAGAGGATGGGGTGGAGGTTTGGTTGACAATGCTCCTGTAACTGTATTAACTGGAGAAACTCCAATTATTGAAATTCATGGCTTTTCTAGTACTTTTATAACACAAGGCCAAACGCCGTGAACGGAATTTCTAGATTTTCATCTGAATTATACGTTGAGTATTTTTGTAATTATCTCGGTGGTGACATTCCTTCTGTCGCATGGAGTGGAAGATGGGTTAGACTGTCTTCTACTATATGTGATGTTGATGGGTTTGGTTGGACCGAGCTTTCTTCTTCTCCTGGGTATGCTCCATATGGTGGAGAAACTCTTTATTTCGACCAACTTGTGTCATCGTCAATCGGTTATTATATGAGCGTTTTGGACAATGATAACGGTGCGTTAACAGATATAGTGTTTGATGCTACAGGAGATTGGGAAGACGTTGTTCAAGTAGGTGTTTGGGGTGATGAATTTTCTACTGATGCAGAGTATTTTATACTTGGATTTGAGATACCTCTTACGATATTATCAGCAGGCGAAGATATAACGTTTAAAAACGTTGGTGTTGCTGATGATAGACGTGGGATACGTAGCTTTGTACGGTCTTATTTGCCTCAGTATGCTTCTGGAGTAAATGCTTTCGGACAATCATCTGCTTTCATTGATAGTTGGAGTAAGATATTTAATAAGACTTTTCCAGCTGACCCAACACTACCAGCTCTTAGAATATCTCAAGATCCTGGAAGTATAATTTATTGCCTTAGGTTTGGATTAAGAGACTCAGATCACATTGGTTGGCTTGAGACGAGTCCAGCAACTACTAGTCTAGTCGGAAGTTGCATTGGTGATGCAAATCTTGATACATTAACATTTGAGTATTTCAACAACCAAGCGTATAACAATGCTTTCATGATGAGAAGTATTAATCATATTGTTTTTTCTGCTGCTGATGCAAATGTTACAGCATATTCAGTTGGTATAAATGCAGTAAGTGTTGATTTACAAAGTACTGGATGGGGTGGTGGGCAACTCGAAAACGCACCTGTTGACATTGAGCTTGGCGACCTACCTGTTATTTTGGCTGGAGATTTAGTTTTTGGACTTATACCAGATACAATGTGAGGCTAAATGAACGGATTATCAACAGCAGGCACTGGGGTTGTTCTTAATTATGTTGGCGGATGGATGGGGCATCTAGGAATAGGTACTACTACTGGACACGACGACAGATTCGGTTGTGGAATATATTTCGCCAGACTGTCTAGTGAATCATGTGATGCTAGAGCTAGAGGTTGGTTAGAGATAGACCATGAGTTAGGTCCAATAGGATATGTACCTTTTCTTATGGGTGAACAAGAGGGAGCAGACTTAAAGTGGGGTAGGTCTTTTGCTATGGACCTAGAGAGCACTTTGCCTTCTATCTTAATTCATGCTATTGCAAACATAAAATTTGGGCCAGCGACTAAGGAATGGTTGCCAATAAATCAGGTAGGGCTTTGGACTGGTGTTCCTTCTTGGCTTCCTAGACATGATGTAACTAGATATGGAGACACAACAACTTACTGGAATCGTCTTCATTTTGGATTTCAATTGCCTTCACTTGTTATAAAAGAGGGAGAAATACTTAGATTTCATAAAGATACTGAAACAGAACTTGGAGGAATTTCTTTGCCTTATGCGGCTGGAGGGCCAAATAAAAGAGAAAGAGGCGCTACTAGTGCTTTACTTGTAAGAGGTAAGCTGGAAGATAGAGACGAAAATTCAGCTGAGATTGGTGCTTTTACCAGGTCAACAGATTACAGCCTTGCATCTATGCTTTCAAGAGATGCAAGTCAAGGTGAAAACCAGCACAACTACAAACAACTTGGTAGTAGTGCTAGAAACAGTAGGTTAGACCGTAATTGGTTTCCTATCGAAGTATGTCCTCCTTACATGAGACTTACGTTGCATAATGAGGGCATAGACGATACGTTCATGACCGATACTCCAGACTTAGACGATGTATGGGCCGGTGTGTCTTTTGGAATAGTATCAAATAATTATGCTGGTCCATATAAATATTTTTGGGGTTTACGGTATCATTACGAAGACGAATACTATTTACTGTCTAACAATCCGTATATAACATGGATGGACTATTATCCTTATTTGGCTGGCAGCAGACCGCGGTCATTAGGTATGGCCTATTACTACCTAGCAGAAGTCCCAGGTGGATACGAGATTCAAGGTGAGGTTGGTGCGTTTATGTTCGACATTCTCGCCACCCAATGGATTAACTACCTAGATGTTCCAGTAACATTGGATGGAGATATAACTATATCAAACCCATATTAGCCCAATGAAAGAAAATATATATGATAGGATATAAGTACAATACATTGATGGGCAAGTTCTTGGTGAATGAGAATATATTTGCTAATGTAGGAGCTGGTGTAGGAACTGGGTTTCTAGTTCTATCTTCTGACATAATATATCCTTACACTGAAACAGTAAATAGACCGTCTGCTCCAGACTATCAAGACTTACAATGTGATCATTCTGATTGGGTCTTCTACTTAGCTGCGTCAACTGGAGATAGAAGCGATGCTATTGTAAGTTTAAAAACAACTAAAGAGTTTCCTATAGCAACTTCATCTTGGGGAAACATTAATGCAATAGCACTAACAGATACTGCTGCTGGAACAGGACTAGGCATCTTCTTTTTCCATAATTTTAGCACTCCAGTGACCGTAGATATTGGTACTTCAATTGTATTTCTTGGCTCTACAACTCTAGGTGACGGTGATATAGTCATATATCCATATGCGTAAAGGGGTTAGATATGTCTGAAATGAATGGCTATAGTAGCTATTTTTATAAATACGTATTCAATAATTTTATGTTTGGTGAGCCACCTAACGGATATTTTTATGGTAATAAAAGCAGGTACATAGACGTTTCCACTGCAACATTTGACTTCGATGGGGCTGGATTAACTTATCCAAGCGACCCATCTTATTTAGCATATGAAGACAATGGAGATGATATCTTTGTGCATACTCCAACTGGTGTTCCTCTTGCTACAGACACTTACTCACGAGTAAGGAACTTCATTCCTATATCTTGGCCTATAGCTACAGTGGATTGGAATCCTTTGTGGAGTATAATGGTAAGTCATTATTTTTATGCTAATCCAGGCTACGGTAACCCTGCTGGTAAGTATCCTCTATTTGGAGGACGGCTTGACTCACCTTCTATAGTGTTATCTGGTCAGCAGTTGATATGTCTTAGCAACGATCTAATCTTTATTTATAACTGGTAATTGTTACATTTACTCCAGGATGTTCTCCAACATTAAATGAGTTGCCCCATCCTTTGTTGTATTTCCAGTTGTCACCTTTAAATATCTTTGCTTCTACAAGTGCATCGAAAATGAACTTGACACCTACGGCTATGTTGTCTGGGTCTTTCCTTCTAGTCTTTTCTATCCAATCAAACATACAGGTGTAGGTGTTTTCAACAGGTTTTATTTTTTCAACAATAGCTATATCTGATATTATTTCTTGCCACTTCTTTTTCATTACTGAATATTTAGAGCCGAACCTTATTCCTCCCTTTAAAACTGTAGAGCTAGCCAATATGATTTCATTCATAGACGGTAGTGGTCCAGGTATAAAGAATGTTTGTTCCATTACATTCCCAAATACTCGTATCTATCTTTTGTTCTTTGTATAGCTTTCTTAACCCTTATGTTTTCTTCTTTTATCTCTATAGGTAAACACATCTCCATTATTCTGTCTCTTAAAGCAACGCAAGTCATATCATTTATCTTATCGTTGTCTTTGCTTAACTTATAAGTAAGCTCTTCAACAGAGAAGTTGCTTATAATCATGACTCCCATCTGGTTCATCAGCCTATGATTTATAATATTGTACAACATATTGATAGAGTATTGATTGGTATTATGGTGGCCTATGTCATCTAATACAAGCATCTGGCAAGACTGTATCAATGACTTATTAGTCTTATAGAACTCATTGTCTATCATTATATCTGGTACGTGTATGTATTTTACACTTGCGTTTCTTCTTTTTATGAACTCGATACAAGCAGCTATAGCTATCATAGTCTTTCCTGTGCCTGGAGATCCGTATAGATAAGGAAGCTGCCAACTAGTTTCTGTACCATATGATTCTATTTGACTCGTTAAGAGCTTTATTGCTTTCTTTTGGCCATTGGTTGGTGAGAATGAGTCCAATCCTTTTTCTCTCATCTTTCTAGGAATACCAGATGAAGAAAGTAACATTGATCTCTTTTGCATTCTTTCTTCTGAGTCTAATCGTTTCTGCTCTGACTCTAAGCATTCTTCACAATATCTTAGTAGTTTTGACTCAGTCTCTGTTCCGCACTTACAACAAGATCCTTTTCCACCACTAAATATATCAAGCCTCATAATTACCCCCAAAGATTGTTAGTTTCGTGTTCTTTTATTTTCTTTATATCAGATTTTATAACATGACTTGTTTCCCAATGCCTAGACTTTAAGAAGTTGCCAAGTCCTGGAACGAACTTACCATCTTCTTTAGTCCACTCACTGGTATCATTCATAACGCTTATGCGTGTCTGTATCTTCTTAAACAATGATAGTTCCGCTACTTCTTTATCGCTAGGTGCAAGATGTTTAGAACATTCAACCATTATCTTTTTGAATTCTTCTTTTTGAGTAGAGGGTTGCAGATGAGCTCTGTTTTGTGGATATGCTTCTCTAATTTTTTTAAGCATCTCTAATCTTCTTTCAGCGCTCTTATTGTTTGTAGCTTTTTTCTCTTTAACTTCTTTCTTTACTTCTACTTTCTTTGCTCTATGTTTTCTTACTCTATCTGCAGTGCTGTTTCTTTCTTCTTCATTTCTAATCATTCTTCTAGATGATATAGTTATATCATCATCAAATTCTACAGAAGCCAAATCATATTTGTCTATATGTTTTATAAACTTATCTGCTTCTTCTTCTGAACAACCTATTATCATAGCCCAAGATTGCAGTGGCCTAGACAAAACCCCTGTTTCTTTAGATGAGTGTAGTTGCTCTAGTACTCTCATCCAAGCGCCTTCCATCCACAAAGGATGACCTCTCCATTTCTTTGAATGTGCGTCCCAAAACCATTTTGACCATACGAGTTTGCTCATGTCTCCTCCCAAAGACTTGTTGTTTTTCTAACCAAATGATTACTCCCCTGACGACCAATCTGAATAACTTGAATAGAAAGGTTCAAAGTTATTATTTGCTCTTTCTATTATATCCGATTTTTCTTTGTTTAATGTTTTTGCTAGGTGAGATACGTATTCTTCGATTCTTTCTTCTTTTTCTCTACCACTACCTGTAGGATCAGTCAATATATTTTCTTTTTTAACAGTTATCTTTTTAGGTTTTGCTTTCGTAACTTGTTCTTTTGTTTCTACTATAACATCGTTAGGTGTACTGTCAGATACTGTATCATATTGTTGATGGATATCTCTTGCTTCCTCAACAGTAGAGAAGCCAGCTAGATGATCAGCAAATGTATCTCTTAGCGCCCATGACCTTGCTCTCATCTGTAGCATTCTTTTTGGATATTTATACCAAGGAGTGTATTGTTTGCCTTTAACATCGGTAGTAAAACACCATAAGTTGGCTATCTTTGCATCTGCAACTGAGAACTTATAAACCTTCTCATCATATCCTTTTCTCTTTATCTTGCAGATAGCACAAAAGTCATCTGTATAAACATCTGTTGATAATTGTTTCCTAGTCATCTTTGTTGAGTCGTAGTCACTGTTTGAATATGATTCTTTGAAAGACTCTAACTCACCAGAATCTCTAACAACTGCTATCATCCCATCTCCCCATAAGACAGGCTTTCCATCTATAAGGCTTATGTTTTGAAGAGCTTGCATAGGTTTCATGCCTATTTCTAAACCCATTACCATTGTCATGAACACGTATTCTTTTTTTGTAAGTTCGTCGGGTACTCTATCACCTCTTCTAGGTATCTTCTTTGCTATTGCATATCCCTTAGCTACGCCCTCTGCCAATCTTTCTATATCTTCTATTCTAGTTATGCTTATAGATTTCATGTGTTCCTCCTGGTGTAAGCCCGTCATAAAGACGGGCATTAGATTTAATTCTTTTTTTGTATAATTGGTGTAGGTGGTACGAATCCACCTTTATTGCCATCCTGTGACTGATTTAATGTTGCGCTGATGTATACATAATTGTTGCTTGCTAATTCTTCTGATGGTTTTTTGTCTGATAAGAAATTAAAAAGTTTCTTGTCTCTTGTAGGATCTCCGCCATCTTTTTTAATATGTTTCTTGATTTCTACTTTCTGTTGTTGACTTAATCCTTTTTCATTACACCAGTTTTCTAATTCTGACATTCTAAGCTCCTTTTACTTTTTTAAAGCGTGATTTTTTGTGTTCTACATTATACCTAACATAATTCGATAATAATTGCTTTGCAGATAATCCAAGTTTCTTTGTCATTAATCTTATGCTATTTGTGAAGTCGTTGTCTGCTACTCTGTCAAGAGTATACCACCTCGTGTAGAAATACAACATATTCATAAATTTACACATTGGCTCTTTGCTTATGTCTTCTATCAAATACTTATTAAATGTTACCTCTCCGTCTTTGTTAACACTCAGTGAAGCTACCCAAGACAATTTATCTATTCCAATTTCCTCTTTGTTGCATTCTGCTAAATTTGCATACGCTGCAAGTTGTAATTTCCACCAAGGTTGAACAGCGTTCGATGTTTTAAAATCTATTAGCCCAATTCCATCTTCGTCTTTTATCGTTCCTACAAAATCAGGATGTCCTCTAAATCTAAGTTTGTTATTTATTAAGTTACCTTCTCCGAATATAATCTTAGCTTTGTTCTTTTCGAACCATTCTTTTAGTCCGTTTACGTAATTTGGATACTTTTCTTCTATAAATGGACTCCAAGTACCGTTTAAAAAGTGATTTGCCCATAAGTGCACCATAGAGCCTCTCTCAGAGCATCCAGGTGGAAACCAATGCTTGTCTATGTGCAAGCAGCATATCTCTGTAACTGATGGAAGTGACGAGGCCATTTTTTAGCTCCTATTGAGTAAGACCATCTTTAACGACAAAATCAAGAGAATTTCCGTATCCTCCCCTAATATCCATCTCAGTTCTCTCTATTGCACCACTTAGAATTTTATATCCAAAGTCATATGCCATAGTCATCTCTGTTTTTCCTGTATTACTAACATCTGCTCTCTTAACTTTTACGAATGGAGCAAACTTTTTGCTTTCAACACTATATGAAAAACCAACAGTTCCAGAACTTACTATGATTCCTAGTGACACAGCTGCCAAAGCCTTTTTCCATTCCATGTTCTCTCCTCCCCATTATTTTTACTACATTTATATTATATCTAAATCAGCACATCTTCCCATTGCAAAATCTTTAAACGATTTGTCTACTAACGTATCTGTAGATATACTTTTAAATCCATTTCTTAGAGCCTCTTCAAGCAATGTCATAATAAATTTTGGGTCAATAAATAAAAGGTCTACATTCGGTAGCACTTTGTAGTACTTATCCCAACATCCTCCATCGTTGGGGCAAAAAGGAGATTCAGGATGCAAGTAGCTGTTAGGGTCAACATGAAGACCAGGCCCAACGCATTTCTTAATTATAAATTCGTCATCTAATGGAACAGTAGGCATATAAGGTTTGTCGTGTGTTCCATCTAAAATTCCACTTACTAGATTTGTGTTACTAGGTGCAAAGAATATGTTGTATTCATACTGCACACCACAACTCTCTTGACCCAGTCCCGATGGAACAACATGTCCACATATTAAATCTCTGCATCCAGGATCCCATCTCATCCAATGTTCATATTGTATTCCACATGGATCGCACGGCACAGACATACCTATTGGTTTAAGCTCAGGTCCAGATCCAGTTTCGTGCCAACCGAACTCACCAGTGATATCATTGTACCACATGTAGTGTTCAACCTGTATTCCAACATTTTGTACGTTTTGCCTCATAGGTTGACGATGCCCTATTGTTCTTATTTCTGTTCCGTTGGAAGTTTTTGATAGACATAACAGTATAGCAACGACTACCAATGCTAATATTGCTAAATATATTATTAAAGATGCTATTGCTACTATTACTCCTTTCATTTCTTCCTCCCTTTTTTTCTACTGAAAGCTTCTACAACTTTTAGATCGTATCTAATCAATCTACCTAGTGTTAGGAAAGATGGACCTCTGTCCTCTCTTCTCCATCTCCTAACTGTATCTAGTTTAACTCCTAATATTTCCGACACTTTTTCTTCTGTTATTATATTTAATCCCATATCACCTCTAAAAAGGAATTTCTTTGTCTAGTTTGTCTTCCCTAAGGAAAGTTGGTTCGACCATTTCTTTAGCGATTCTTTTGGAGAAGCCAGATACGCTTTCCCCCTCTCTTGGTCCGTCGAGGTAAGTCTTATCAGAACTTTCTTTTTTAGTTGATAAGAACTTAACAGTATACCCAGTCACAGAATAGCTCGTTCTCTTAATTCCTTCGCCATCTTCCCATTCGTTGCTTCTAAGAGTTCCTTCTACAAATACCTTGTCTCCCTTTTTTAGATATTCGCTGCAAGCTACTCCTACTTTTCCGAACGCTACGACATTAAACCATTCTGTTTTGTCTTCGCTTCTATTTTGTGTTCCTACAGAGAATGTACAGAAGTCGTTCCCAGAGCCACTTTTTTTTGTTTCTGGATCTCTTCCTAAATTACCTATTATTGTCATTTTGTTATACACGTTGTCCCCTTAGCTTTATTGTTTAGGTATTCATACAAATCGTCTTCGTCGTATCTTATTGTTTTTTGTATTTTTATAAAGGGAGGGCCGACCCTCTTAGCCCTCCATGATCTTAATGTTTCTTTTTTTATCCCTATGATGGAGGCAACCTCCGAAGCCTCCAAAAGGTTTTTGATTTCCATTGTCCCTCTCTTACATTCCTACTATTGCTATCATCACTGCATAGAATAAAAAAGGTGCTAAAAATAACATTGTATTCTCCCTATTTGATTATATTGTACATGTTAGGACTATTTAATGATAAAACAAGATTTGCAACTTCTGTTATGGCGTCAAGATCATCTGCTATTTCATAAACTGGATTGCTTGATTCTTTTGTTATGTCTTGTTCAGATACTGATATTACAATGTGGTGTTCATTTTCTCCAACTGTTGCTTCATATCTTCTTGACATCTCAACACCTCCCTGTAATGAATACTCTAAAACTTTTCCTGGTCTAGGTATGTACTAATAAGGTTTGAAGCTATTTTCTGCATCGAAGTCCTTTCCTCAAATGCTCTTATGCGAAAGTTCTCCCATACTTTAACAGGAACTCTGACCGACACAGATTTGTATACGTCTGGTTTTGCGTTGCTATCTTTGCACATATTATATGTCCCCCCACATTTTATCCATCTAGATTTAAAAGATTGATCTTACTATATTTGTAAAGAAGTTAATTGTGTCTAGTATTAAGTTTGGATTTAGCTGACTTATAATATCATATGTTGGTATTTCTGGTAGCATGTGTAAGTCTGGTACTATAGGTAAGTTAATCATTATCTTCTCCTAGTCTTTTTAGCATGAGATCTTTTGCTGCATGTACATCCACCTGAACATCCTGAAGTATTTTCATGTGCACCTCTTTTTGCTTCTTCTATCAATTTTTCTAGTTCGTTCATGTCCACTACTACTTTTCCGAATAATTTAAAAACTAAGTTAGTGTATCTTTTTTCTTGTATCCATCCGTATACTGTTCTTGGCCTTACTGGCATCAGTCCTTCTTCTAAAGCTTTAGTCAGAGATTTTAGTACTCGTTTCTTTGGCATTTTGTGCTCCTATAGATTCTATATTTCCGTGTTCGTTTATAATTGAACTGATTTGTCTCTTTCGTAGTAGCCAAGGTATACAGCGTCAAAGAATTCTCTTGCCTCGTCTAATTCAAAATAATACTCAAGTATATCGGCTATAGCGTATATACATTTTTCTCTATCAGTAAATAATGTTCCGTCTATGTTCTCTATTTGTAATAGAAGATGCTCAGCTTCGTCTAGTGGTCCCTCAACGTAATCTATGTCTAGTCCGTTTACTTCATAATCGTGAATGGCTTCGTCTAATATTTTTGCTACTTCTATTATTCCTTTAACATCAGATATCCTAGATGAGATATAGCTAGTAGCTACTTTTAGTTCAAAGGTACGATCCCTTAAGTTCTCTACTAGCCTGCCATATTTACTTGTAAGACATTCTTCGTTGATCACATCTCCTCTTTTTATCATCTGGCTTATCTTCTTAGAGTAGTCTTCTAAGTCATACTTGCCTACTAACAATCCGTATACATTTTCATTTGAGTTGGTTTCTTTTCTAGTAGTCTTTTCCATCTTTACCCCCTATTTGAAAGCGTTTTACGTTATGATTGATTACAATATGCTACAGATAGCGTTCCATGTCAAGTACTTTTTTAAAAAAAGTTTATTTTTATTTAGTTGACTCTTAAAATGTTATTGATAAGATGTCCAAGTGTTCTTTCTGTGCCTCGAAAGAGGCAACCCCACAAGCCCCGTATTCGCCTCAGATACGGGGCTTTCCTTATATAATAAGGATGTAACAGAAATGTAACGGTAGTGTAACATCCATGTAACGTGTAGAAGAAAGAAGAGAGAAGAAAGAATATATAGAATATAAATATTCTATAGCGAAAACTGGATTGATGTTTTCTTATTTATAAATAAAAAGACTTGTATTTGGTGTAGGGCAATAGTAGCATGCAAGACATACGATACTTATTCCCCTACAAAGCCCTGTCTTCTTTGTTCTACTAACCTAGCAAAGTCGATGGGGTTTTGTTTTCCATTAGTTTTTTCCTTAAATATAATAAATAGCTGTTGACAACACTATGTATATAGCGTATAGTGCTATTTCAACTATGAGTTTGTTTGAAAAAAGTCTCTACCTCCTAAGAGAGTAAAAGTCCTCCCTTCTAGCGCATTAGTCGGGGGGATTTTTATTTCTACCCACCATTATTTGTCAATTTTTCCTTGACAACACGCTACATGTATAGTACAAGATACACATGGCTTATAGAAAAGGTTTTTGCGATATTTGTTTAAGTGATCATTGTGCCTCTATCAATGCTCTACTCAGAGATGGAAGAAGCGCTAGCAGTATTGCCAAGGAATTTGGCTTTGACAGAAGACTAGTAGCTAAACATCAAAGTGGATGCGGTATAACTAAAGGACAACTTGATAAGCTTAAGCGTAGATACAGAGAAGAGATGGGTAAATCAATTCCTTCAGCTGAAAGAGCAAGCCTACCATCTACTATAGAAGCCAAGAGAGTTGAGCTAAACGTTTCTACCCTTTCAGAAAATATCAAGGTATTATATATTAGTTGTTTACAAGTAATGGCGGAATGCGAAGAAACTGGTAAACACAAGCTAAGACTAGCTGCGATAAGAGAAGCTAGACAAATACTAGAGATGGTGTTAAAAGCCTCTGCAATCGTCTTAGATGATACTAACGATACAGACTGGAAAGATACATTGGCTATTATCTTAAAAGCATTAGATCCATATCCAGAAGCAAAGTTAGCAGTAGCTAAAGCACTAGACAATAACTTATAACTGGAGGCGCATATGTTAGAAGTGAAGTGTGTTTTCTGTCCCGCCCGAAATGTGTTTACGGATGATTGTCTTAGAAGTTATGTGTTCAAGCAATATTATTCTTATGAATATCGCTTTCGAAGTTGCGAGGAAAGAATCAAAGACTGCATAGCAAGAGATTACGAGCTTAAATCATACGATCGATTGGAATATGAACATAACTGTTATGACTGATAATGGAGGGTTGTATCATGAAAGAGGAAAGAGTAAAGAAGCTAACTATTGAAGCTTTATCGCACGTAGATGTAAAGACAGTAGACGACAAGAATAGACCTAAAGAGTTGTCAGTAGTATTAAGGCCAGATTGTAATAAAGATTTGTTATGTGGACTTGTATCTATAATGTCGAAGCAGTTAGAGCTATTAGTATTAGTTACTGCAGACCTTAACTCGGAAATGTCTTTAAAGCTAGACACTGATGCACAACACAACAATACTTTTGCTAGTCTAAGAAAAGATCTAAAGGGTGTTTCTGTAGCAATGAACATTAGAGAACTATCGTTATCGAACTGGATTAACAGGCTATCGTATTCTTTTTGCTCCGAACAGCCATACAGTATAACTGATAAGAAATACTTTGTTGATGGAAGTCCTATACTAACTATATGTACTTACAATTGGACATCATAGGAGGGTAATATGCTAGATTTTAAATGTGTGTTCTGCCAAGCTAGAAATCAAAATACCAACAAGTGCTACAAAGATATTATATTAGGGTTTAGAGATGCTATAGAGAAAGAATGTACTGATGTTAGTGAGAACTGTACTTATGATTACAAAGGTAAGGCTAGGGAGATGGACGAGATCATTATAGAGCTAATGACTGACAGTGCTAATAAAGGTAGGGTTGGATAGATGCTAACGTTATTTCAAAGAGGTGTATCTCTAAAAGAGATAGAGAGAAAAGTTCTTTACACTGAAACATATATTGCTTTCTTTAGAAATGAAGTTTCTGTTACTAGTAGAAAGAATGAGATTCTAACAAAAACTCATACAAGAGGGCCAATGAGGTCTACTATTGGCATATTAGAACCATCATGGACTCTTGAGAAAACAAGGAAAAGATTTACTTTGTTCAATAAACGTCAAGTATTTTTTAGAATGTTTGGCCATGTTTCACCGATACCTAACGACTTTTTCGAAGTTGAAGTTGTTGGATTTGGCATTACGGATGAACCTCACAGAAAAGGTACGAGATGCCTGGTTGCTCAGTCATTTGTAAAACCGATTAAATCTACTTACCCAGACCCATTAGTTTTTGAACCGGGATCTTTAAGAATAAGCATAGGACAGGACAATGATTATAGGGGCAGATATTAAAACGAACACTTGGTTAGACCTAATAGAGTCCGGAGGCTACAAGGACTCTCTGCTTAGTATTTATAAAAATGAACCTCCTAAGATAACTGCGTTTGATCTAATTGGATTCAGTGACTTGCTAAGAAACAACAGCATTACAATGTCTCTACTAACAAAAGATGTTCCAGCTACTGCGGCACAGTTTTGGGGCGGAGCTAATGTAACTGGAGTAAGAGTAGAGCTACGACTAATGGGTATAGAGTTCTACACTTCTAACTTCTGGTACAGCCCAGATGAAGCTACAGATACTAGGAGAATGAAACATGTTACTGAACATATATCTGAACCAGGCAAAAAGAGGACTGTAATAATGGATGGGGCATTTACTGCGATGGCGGCTACTATATCAATTATAGGCGTCTCTCCAACTATAGGACGATAAACAACAGGGAAGGAACACATGGGGCTAACAGCACGGGGAATAAGGGTATGCTTAGACAAAATTAGAAGAGACACTAAGTGGATTACTCTAATACACAAAGAAGGCAATGGTTCATTCTACGAAGTTCCCAAGTATAGAACTTCTGTTTCATCAGATGTATTTGATATTGTACCTAGGAATGATACATTAGTGATGGATAGCGTCTCACTTACCAATAAAAAAATAATAACTTTCGTGGAAGACCAGGTCGATATGTCTGTTCTTGGTCCTTGTCTGAGGAGAGGAGTTCTGTATGTTGCAGCGTCAGCGTACAAGATAAAGAAAAGCTTCTTGTTCCTGGGGCTTGCAGAAGGAATTCAAAAAGAAGATCATTCCGATGATGGAGTAGTTGCGCATCTTGGAAAACATGACCTCAACCTGTCTTTTGGGCTAAGTGACCCTGCAAAGGAGTATAGTCTGGGGGGTATGAAATAACATGATAATTACTATAGATGGTAAAGCAGCGACCAAGAAGTCTCCAGTAGCTTATATATTATCAAATAAGTTGGGGTACAAACATATAAACAGTGGGTTAGTATACAGAGCGCTAGCAGTAGAAGTATTAGAAAGAAAGAAGAATGGTAATCCACCAAGACTTTCTAAGATGGCATGGATAGTATCAGACATGAGGTTTACATCTGATAAGATGGAATGGTTGGGATCATCTATAGAAAGACATGCTCACGGAGACACCACGAGAGTTACAAAGTACGTAGAGCAAGAATTAACAAGCCCAGCTACGACGCTATGCGCTTCTAAGCTCTCAGTCTATCCAATTGTAAGGGAAGCAGTAGAAAAGTGTCTTAGAGATCAAATTATAGAGTCTGACGTTGTAACTGATGGAAGGGACATGGGAACTGTAGTATTCCCAGATGCAGATGTTAAGTTCTTCTTTGAATCTGACTTTGAGTCAAGAGTTGGATGGAGACACAAGTATGAAGGATCTGAATACGGAGAAAGTAAAGATAGTGTATCTAAAGCTCTAAAAGATAGAGATTCTGACTCTAGTTGGGTTGTTCCAGCTGATAACGCTAATATAATAGATGTTAGTAAAATGGACGTATATCAGATAGCAGACAAACTATGTGATTGTTTCGTTACTCCCACCAAGGTTTATAGGTCTGGAATAGTAATGACTAGCGTTCCACCATGTTCTAATTGCAATCAAGTTTGTGGGATGGCTAGATGAAAACTAAGATGGTAGATTTCGTTGCATCATCCATGAGTCCATCGTTGTTCATGTACAAGGCTTTCAATATGAAGCCTGATGAATGGCAATCGAGTCTATTAGATAATTTCCCTCAAGAGTCTTTGTTATTATGTTCGAGGCAGTCTGGTAAGTCTACAGTTAGTGCAACTCTTGCATTACATCAAGCTGCTTTCAAGAAAGATTCTTTAGTATTAATCGTATCAAAAGCATATCGTCAAGCAGAGGAGCTACTAAGGAAAGTAAAGGTAGGAATACCCTTTGTCTCCTCTATCTTGGCAGTAGTAAAAGAAAACCAATCAGAGATAGAGTTGGATAATGGTAGCAGAATATTAAGTCTACCTGGCAGAGAGGACACGATTCGTGCTTATTCAGCTGTATCTCTTATTATAATAGATGAAGCTTCTAGAGTAGGAGAGGAATTATACAACTCAGTACGTCCTATGTTAGCTATATCAAGAGGTAAGGTCCTAGCCCTTACTACCCCATTCGGAAAGCAAGGATGGTTCCATAAGGCTTGGGTAGAGGATGATGACTGGTTCAAGATAAAGATAACTGCTAGCGACTGTCCTAGGATCTCAGATGACTTTATAAACACTGAAATGAAGAGAATGGGTGAATGGTGGGTTAAGCAAGAATACTTTTGTGAGTTTGTTGATAATGAGACTCAGCTGTTCTCTTATGATGACATAATTAAATGTATAACTGATGAGGTAGAAGTATGGGTTTAGAGGGTTGGAAGAATGGACATCCATTTGTTACATTTGGAAAGAGGACAACTTATGTCTTCAATACTGTATCGGCTAAAGAATACGACTTATATGACTACGAAGGCGTACGTTTCACTGTCTTAGCAAAGGAGAGCATAGTTAAGTTTGATTTTGTAGATGAAATGGAACCTATCTTTCGTAACATTGGATTTACAAGGCTATCTTCTAGGAAGAGAACGAATGCTATAGCATCAGGTGGCGTAAGGCTGGTTAAAGAGTTATATCCAATACTTAGGCCACATGAAGAAAAGGATGAGTTTATTATTTATAGATGTCCTTTATACGTACATAAAGATTCTTCTACAGATAGTGTAGTTATATATTGTGATTTGAATAAGAGTGAAGAACATAGTATAATGAACAGATAAAGCAATGGGAGGTGAGTATGAATATTACCTTTAGGGACTGGCTGTGGCCTATTGTTATTTTTGTCATATCATCTTTCATTGGCTGTCTTGTAGGTAAATACTTATATTAAGAAGGAGGAGTATGAAGAGGAAGATTGCTTTAGGAGTTACTATTTTAGTTCTAATGTTGTTCGGGTTCTATGTCGGTGTGATTCAGGCCTCTCCAACTTTGACTCCAGGTTTTGGAGCTAGTGGTGACTGGGGCTGTACGGGTGGTGGACCTACCACTGCTCCTGTAATACAACCACCAACAGTAATCGTTCAGATACCTGCTGGCTCACCTACTGTAGGCTTTGGAATAACGGGATAGGGGGATAAATATGGATAAGTTTTTTAATGCTGTTTATATAGCAAGGAAAGAGATAGCATGGGTGCTTGTATTAATTATGGTTGGAGTTATAGCATGCTGCGCTCTCACGGGATGCACAAAAGAAGACGTTGATAAGTATAGAGATATGACAGACACTGTTATAGATCTCGTAGACGAGATTGATGAGCTAGAGAAGAAGATAGAGGATATAATTGGTGAAGAAGCTCCATGCGCTCCAGACGAAGAAGCATCTGGTATCATGATGGCTGATCCACCTAGCCAGGGAGGCTATGCTGCTCCACCGTCTAGTCCTAATAATATTAGAAGGTTTGACATTCAAGCAGTGGGTAATTCCGCACCTGTTAGGATAATAATAGATCCTCAAGGTTCGGTAAACCCATTAAATATGCCTACTTATGTTGAAGGGCTTGGTATTAAGCCAGTTAGTACGAACCCACCACCAGTGGAAGTAAGTCCAACACCATCTGTACGACCACTTCCTAGGCCACCGTCACCACCTAGTCCAACTCCAGACATGGAACGACCTTGTTTGCCTTGTATCACACCTGTATCAGAGATCATTGGCTTTCCATACGTAATAACAGAACCAATCATAGTGCCTACAGCATATGATTGGGGAGACTTCGAAGGTACTTTATTGTCCCCTGAGTTTGATACTTCACCAGGATGCCTATTCGAGAATGCTTGTTGGAACGGCTGTGCTTGAAATATAGGCGGAGATTGTTACCCTGGTTCTAGCGAAGGGTATCTATTGTAGTCACTGGATGTGATTATTTAAAAGCCCCCTCCGAAAGGTTGGGGCTTCTTTGTTGGGAGTTGCAACACGAATGTTTGTAAAATACACATTAGGCCTTGATCTAGGGCAGCAAAACGACTATACTGTTTTAACGGTGGCTGAGCCAGTATTTCTTCTCGACGGTTCTCTTGTAATAAAGATACCTTATATATACAGGTTTCCACTTAGAATGAGCTATGTCTATGTAGTTGAGTATTTAGAAAAGTTCATAATAAACAGAGAGTTAGATGAATATGTACTAATAGTAGATCATACTGGAGTAGGAAGACCAGTGGTTGATTTACTTAATGATTACAATATAAATACAATAGGATTGACGATAACAGGTGGTCATAAATCTAACTGGTCAACAGGAAGATCAGTCACAGTTCCTAAGATAGAATTGATATCAAGGTTGCAAGTTGCAATACAATGTTGCAAGCTCCAACTAGCAAAGGGAGTTAAGTGTCTAGACGTATTAATAAAGGAATTGATCAACTTTACTATAACTTCTGGTAGAGGAATAAAGATGGAAGCTGCTAGTGGTCATCATGATGATACTGTAATGTCTTTAGCTATGGTAGTCTGGTACATAGAAGATAAGTTAAACAGAAGTAAGAAGCTTAGAGTAATAGGAAACTAAATGAATGATTTAGCAAAAACTTTAAAGGATGCAAGATCTTCAAGTAAGCAAACTATAAAGGAAGTGTCTGATAAAACCGGTATCTCTAGGTATTGTATTCATGCTATTGAGAACGGTAAGAACGCTAACCCACCTACTCAGGGAAGACTAAGGAAGCTTGCTGAACATTATAGTATGGATAAGAGTGAACTCTTCAATATGGCTGGATATGAGTCCAACAATGACACAGATGAAGTTAAACAACTAATGGTTAAGGCCAGCAGCCTGCAGAGCCAGTTGTCTAATAGGTTTGCATCGTCCAATGAGTCTACTCTATACCAAGCTCTGGATTACCCCTCCAACATAACATATGATGACTACAGACAGAGATACAAGAGGCAAGACATAGCCAATAGGGTTGTATCTGCTCCTGTTCAAGCAACATGGAGTACAGAGCCTTATGTATCTGAGACGGCTGCAGAAGAGACAGCATTTGAGAGAGAGTATGAAGAGTTTGCAGATAGTACAAACTTATACCTCTATTTAAGAAAAGTAGATCTATTAGCTTCACTTGGTAGATTTGCTGTTTTATTTCTAGGGTTAGATGATTCAGCTGAGAATGTTTCTATGCAAGCTGAGAATGTAAAGTCTGTAAACTATCTCAGTGCTATACCAGAAAATAGAGTTACTATAAACTTATGGGATATAGATCCGAAGTCTCCAAGATTTGGTCTTCCATTAGTTTACCAGATACAGTTTAATGTTGGTGAGGCCAATACTTCTACTAGGCAAGTGCATTGGTCTAGAGTAATACATGTAGCAGAGAATACCCTCGAGAGCGAAGTATACGGCATTCCTTTCCTAGAACCTATATATAATAGATTGCTCGGACTAGACAAGCTATGTGGTGGCTCACCAGAAATGTATTGGAGAGGGGCAAGGCCTGGTTATACTGCACAAGCTCTACAAGACAGCATAGTCAATCAATCTCAACTAAATTCCATAAAGACTGAGTTAACTAACTATATTAATGATATGCAACGCTTCTTATTCGTTGAGGGTGTTGATATTAAACCTTTAGCCCCTCAAGTAGTATCTCCTAGTGATCATGTAGAAGTTCAGTTACAGATGATTGCAGCTGCAACAGGAATGCCTATAAGGATGCTTACTGGATCTGAGAGAGGAGAATTAGCCTCTACACAGGATGAGAGAGCATGGCTTAAGCTGATAGAGCAGAGAAGAGAAGCAGTAGCTAAAGAGATAATACTAGTTCCTCTTATAGATAGGTTGATAAGTTTAGATATTATTGCTGAACCAAATTCTGATTATACAGTGACATGGGATCCGTTGGTTGTGTTAGAAGAAAAGGATAAGGCAGAGATAGGAAGAATGAGGACTGAGTCTCTTGCTAAGTATGTTAGTACTGCTGGAGCTAGTGATGTTGTTCCTGTAGACTTGTTCTTGAAAAGAGAGTTGAGCTATTCTGATGAAGAAATAGAGTTAGCCAGTGAGATGACAGATGACAACACAGAAGAAGAAAATATAGAAGAAGAAACAATAGAAGGAGTTGACACCGATGCGGTGTGAGATCTGTAATAGTTGGAACGATATGGTGAAAGAAACACGGCACGCAATGGGTGGAAGAACTACACGACGTAGACGTGTTTGTTTAAGCTGTGGCAGTAGGTTTACCACATATGAAATAAGAAAGAGCGAGTATATCAATAGGTTCGTGGTGAAATAATGTGTGAAATGTTCTGGAGTACTTGTATAATGACTGGAGAGATTGCACTTGTTGGATGGGCTGCCTTTGAATGGTGTCTATACAATACTTTGTCCTTTTGTATATAAATTCCTTGCTTAAACACTACATGTGTGGTATTAACTTAGTTATTGATGATAAATAATACTTTTAGGAGGAACAGATGTTAGACATAGGTTCAACATTACAAGGAGTACAGCAGTTGATTGTTACTGGTTATATTGTTGTCAATGACTTTATCAATTGGAGTTTATTCGGAAGTTCCATATTCTTTTAACAGGAGGTTATTATGGGGACAGCTGTAATTGCTTTATCAGCCTTAGTTGGTTCTGCCTTGGGAATGTCTATCGGTGCTGCTTTTGGCTTACTTGTATTACCATTCTAATTTATATGGAGGAGAGATCATGTACAGAGGACTCGTAGCATCTAGTACTTTATTAGGTATTACTGGAATGATGATTGCATCTGGAATAGGTGGAAGCTTTGGTGGGACTGTTGGCTCATTGATTGGATGGTCAGTAGCTTCGTTTTGTGGACTATTAGGAGGATAATGCAATGGCTACAGTTATTGGAGTTGCTATAGGTTGTATCGCTGGCGGAGCAGGTTGCTTTGCTGCTGGGATGGGAACTGCATTAATCACTCAGTTTGTCATTAGTTCAATTGGAGGTATGTAATGATTGGATTTGTAATAGGTGCAGCTTGTTTTAGTTTCTTATCCGTTGCAACACCGTTAGCCGTTGGCATTGCTGGAACTGCTGCTTGTTCAGCTATTGGTGGTGCTGCAGTTGCTGTTGTGACAGGAGCTTCGTGTGCTATGTTGACTGTAGTTCCTATGGTACTAGGAGGATAAGATGAGTTGTTTAGATATCATGGCTTGTAATGCTTGTATCGCTTTGATAGATTGTATCGAGGGAAGCGCTTTATTAACGTCAATTCTAGAATGTTTCGGATCAAGTCTGATGCCAATAGGAGGATAATAATGCCACCTGTAATGGTCGCGGTTTCTGATTATTTTATAAGCAATGCATATGGCCAACCTGTTATTGATTGTTGGCCAGTGTGTGATCTTATTCAAGCTGGGATTGAAGCTATCCATCTAGTGTGGCTTCCTTTCTTGCCTTAGAACAAATAGGGGAGACGACGTATGGGATGTCTTCAAGTATTTCAAGGTGTAGTAATTTTTGGAGTAGACTTAGCTGTGTATATTTCTGATGCAATTTATCTTATAACACATTAATGGATGATTAAACATGTCGATCGATGGAGTTTTATATGGGATTAATAGTGTTGCGGCTGAGATAATAGGATCGTATTCTTGTGGCATGATCTATTGTTGCCTTGCCTGCTTTGGGTTTAATGACTTGCGATAAAGGAGTTAAATGTGTGTGGGCTTTTGCCTAATATTTGCTTGCAAACCAATACAGCCATATTCGCACAGGAATTCTGGTTTAAAGTAGCCGACTTTCTTAAAGTAGGCCCTGAATTAACGATGTGGTGTGACTTGGCTTGGTTGTTTGGAGGATAGGAACAATGTTAAATTATATTGTGGGTATTAATAACTATGGGGGTAATATAATGGAAGTGGAATTTGGCTATTGTTCTCGTTTTTGGTAGTGTTTCTGTTGTTGCTACTTGTGTGGCAGCAGTGTCTAGTCTCGCTGCTGCTTACATATATCTAGGCTTATAGGGTTCTTAATATGGATAGTGAACAACTAATAGGTGTTTTACTTGGAATATCTACAGCAGCCTCAATTACAGCCTCTCTAGCTAGTCTTGTCTGTGCAGGTGTAGTTGTAGTAGGATGCGTACTTGGTTGTATGCTCATTTAGGGAATAGGAGTATTGTTATGGAATTTATTGCAGGGTTCTTTCTAGGTGGGTGTCTTGGTTGTGGTGCGGCAGCGATAGCGACTGCGGCTACTTATTGTTCACTTATTGTATACCACCTAGTAGATGGAGTTTAACCAAGAGAGTATAGAGGAGTTTGTATACTTGGTTGCTTCTGCCAATATAACAAGAGGATACAGATGAACATAGTAAATATTGAGGCTAACGATTTATCAGACCTTTGGTTTCAGAGCCTTTATGAACTCATGGACAAAGGTCGAAGGTTTAAAATAGATTCTGGTTCGTATGCTGGAGAAGATAGAATAGAACTTGATTACTTTACGGCCAGAATCAAGTACCCTGGAACTATGCCTTTAGTTCCTTATATACCAGATCATTTAGGCATTCCTAGTCCAGTAGACATCTCTTATATAGAAGGTGGCGATGGAGTAGAAAGGTCTTACGTCGAATATATAATGACTGATAGGAAAGTTAAGGGAGAGACATATACGTACGGCGAA
>Ga0209976_10000220_pt1 | contig 42063 bp, 56 predicted proteins | sample SumtaG_FD_182806 | JGI IMG/M metagenome (GOLD analysis project Ga0209976, IMG submission 182806) | Deep subsurface microbial communities from Indian Ocean to uncover new lineages of life (NeLLi) - Sumatra_00157 metaG (SPAdes) (version 2) | ecosystem: Environmental > Aquatic > Marine > Oceanic >...
AAAGCAAAGAGAAAAGCATATCAGAATACTCCAGAACAAAAAGCAAAGATGAAAGCATATCAGAATACTCCAGAACAAAAAGCAAAGAGAAAAGCATATCAGAATACTCCAGAACACAAAGCAAAGATGAAAGCATATCAGAATACTCCAGAACAAAAAGCAAAGAGAAAAGCAGTCAGAGATACTCCAGAACACAAAGCAAAGATGAAAGCATATCAGAATACTCCAGAACAAAAAGCAAAGAGAAAAGCATATCAGAATACTCCAGAACAAAAAGCAAAGAGAAAAGCAGTCAGAGATACTCCAGAACACAAAGCAAAGATGAAAGCATATAATTCAAAACGAAAGTTGAGGCATATTCTGTAATAACTAATCTGCTAACATTACTTTTATTAACATTAATAATTAATGTTTCTCATGACAAAAAAAAAGAAACCTGTGTCAAAATCAAGAATTGGCAAATGTGATAAAATGGAACACACTGACAAAGATGTCATATGTTCTCATGGAAATTGTCAACAACTCAAGAAAATAATTTCAAGTGGTATGTATATTGTAGAATTTGAAAAGAAATACTTCCACGCATCTTGTGCAAAAAAACTTGGAATTGAGTTCATTGTTCCAATCCCAAAAAAGAGAAAAAAAGAAGAGTGATACTAATGGCAGAAAAAAAGAAAACAGCACCAAAAAAACCAAAATCAATAAAAGATCTTCAAAACATTGAAGAATTCACTCCTGAACCAAAACCTCAGCAAATTGACAAGACAAAGCCATCTTATGAAATTCCTCTCCAAGAGCTCACATTTGGCAAATCAGGAGTCTCTGACCTCTTTGAAAAAACCAATGAAATTCTTCGATATCTCAACGCTTTGAAATCAAAACCCAAAACTCCATAATTTTTTATAGCAATTTTGGTTCCAACGATATCCACACATCATTAATTTCATCCTGAAAATTCTTTTTATTTTACCCAATTTTTCATAATCTATAAGATCGATTTAACCTAATTCTGAATATATTACAATTATTAACACTCATAATTGAATATATTACAAAAATAACTCATAAAACATATGAAAATAATCTTTCTCAATTCACCATGATTAAACGATCTAACATTTAGACATAACGATATTAGTCTATTTTACATTATTATCAACGAATTTCATAAAATAATAACATGCCATGATTTAACACATTGTTTATTAATCTTAATAAATTACAACTTGCATGAATAAACCAACTGTTAAATTATTATTTTACAACAAGTGCACTTGTTGTGCAGCTCCAATCAATTATCCATATCAATTATGCAATGACTGCATTACACAAAAAGTAAAGTTCTCTGGAATCGTTGAATTAAAGAAAATCCAAAAAAAAGAGGAGCAAAAATAATGCAAAGACTGCTCTCTGAAAAACCAACTCATCCAAAAAATGGAGACCATTACAAACCACTAAAACAAGATTTTACATATGAGTTCAGATTTGGAAGGTGGATTAAATTAAAATAATTCAGTGTCATAATTTTATCGAATTATAAATAAGATACGCCACAACGTTTCTTGTGGCTAGTTCTACTTTCAAGAACAAGGCAGTTGGAAATAACACTCCAATTACTGCCAATACTGACATTTTAGTTAATCCATTAACATTTGTACCAAGAGAACTTGCTCCTGGGGGAGCTGGTATTTATCGTTTATACTTTACTTTTGTATTTGCAGCAGATGCTGATGCAATAATCTCACTTTCATCAAAACCTGCATTTGCAGACCCTGAACAATTAAATTCTGATCAGAATTTCATCATAAAGTCAAAAGGCAAATACAGATTTGACATTGACATTGAGGAGGGAGATGAGATTCAAATCAGATCCTCAGTTCAAATCACTGCCATCCACAAATTAAGATTCCACAAGATAGTCTTTGGGGCATAAATAAATTGGTCCAGGTCTGTCTTCCACAGTCTCACAGGGCAAGCAAGAGAGCTAATTCTGAACATCTTCCACAGTCAAGTCAACTTGCAGGATCTCAAACTGGTGACGTTACTCCTTCACAGGTCAACATAATGGCATATGAGCCTCCTAATTGGCTTAATCTTCAATGGCAACATAGAAGATCCTTCGAAATAAATCCAGGAGAGGTACCATCCCCACAAACTGATTTCCCGTTAAAAATAGAGGGTATAATTCCTGAACTGATAGGAAAATCAGAAAATGAGTTAGCATTTGCATCAATTGATGATATACAGTTAAAACATAAAATTGAATTATTTGATAGTATTACAGGTCATTTCATTGCATGGACAAAAAAACCACTAGTTGATAATGGTGATATTATCTACATCTACTATGATAATTTAACAACCTCATTTTCACAGTCATTTTCCGTAGCAGCACAAGACCTTTTTCCAGTTAGCATGACATGGAACGATGACGGTTCAAAAATGTACATGGTTGGTAATGAAAACGATTCTATCTACGAGTATAATCTATCTACAAACTATGACATTTCAACATCTATATTTTCACAGTCATTTTCCGTAGCAGCACAAGATACTTCACCACAAGGCATGGCATGGAACGATGATGGCTCAAAAATGTACATGGCTGGCTTTAACTCCAATTCTATCTACGAGTATAATCTATCTACAAACTATGACATTTCAACATCTATATTTTCACAGTCACTTTCATTAACACTACAAGATATTAAACCCAATGACATAACATGGAACGACAATGGCTCAAAAATGTACATTGTTGACCTTAACACCGATTCTATCTACGAATACGATGTACCAACAAACTATGACATTTCAACATCTATATTTTCACAGTCATTTTCCGTAGCAGCACAAGATATTTTTCCACATGGCATGGCATGGAATGACAACGGTTCAAAAATGTACATGGTTGGTAATGAAAATTTTTCTATCTACGAGTATAATCTATCTACAAACTATGACATTTCAACATCTATATTTTCACAGTCATTTTCCGTAGCAGCACAAGATACTCTACTAAGTGACATAGCATGGAACAATGACGGTTCTAAAATGTATATGGCTGGCATTCTCGCTAGTTCTGTCTACGAATACAACGTACCTACAAACTTTGACATCTCACCAATAGTAAACAAACAAGACTCAGCAGCTGTATGGAGTAATAATTTTGTTGTAGTTCAGCACATGAAAGAATTATCAGGAAACATACTTGACAGTACAAAATTTAAGAATGACATGGCTCCAACTGGAATTATTCCAAATGTATCTGGAACCTTTATAGGTAATTCCAAAGAACTAGATGGAAATCTTACCAAGTATACATTACCTTACAATAACTCCCTTGATACTACAAACATAACAATTTCATCATTAGTATTTTTCAATGATGTTTCTGGATTCCAGTTAATCTCTTCAAAACATGCGCTTAACGACTGGCTATTTACCATAATGGATAGTTTTCTAGCTGTCGATTTACCTATTGATGGTGCACAAATTGGAACTTTTCCTATACTAATAAACACACCTTATCTTGTGGCATTTACCATTGAAGGAACGACTCTTAAACTATACGTAGATGGTAATTTAACTGATACATTTACAATTACTCCAAAAATCGCTTCAATTGTTTCTGACCTAACAATTGGTGATACATCTTCTGGTACTGCAATGGATGGCATTATAGATGAATTTCATATGAGTAATGATGCCAAATCTGCTGACTGGTTAAAAACAGAATATAATAATATACGACCTGATAGTAACACATTTTTCACTATGGGAGCAGAAGAGTTAGCTCCAACAACATTTGATATAATGGGGTATGAGCCTCCAAACTGGTTTAATGCCCGATGGCAACAAAGAATATCAGCTACAATTAATGCAGACCAAGTACCAAGTACCCAGACTGATTTTCCAGTACTAATCGATGAAACATTTCCTGAACTAATTGGTAGTTCCATATCACAGTTAAGATTCGCATCAACTGATGACATACAGTTAGAATATGAAATTGAATTATTTGATACTTACACAGGCAAGTTAATTGCATGGACAAAAAAACCACTAGTTGATAATGGTGATATTATCTACATCTACTATGATAATTTAACAACCTCATTTTCACAGTCATTTTCCGTAGCAGCACAAGATTCTTTTCCAACTGGAATGGCATGGAATAATGACGGCTCAAAAATATATGTGGTTGGCGATGTTACTCGTTCTATCTACGAGTATAATCTATCTACAAACTATGACATCTCAACATCTATATTTTCACAGTCATTTTCCGTAGCAGCACAAGATACTTCACCACTTGACATGACATGGAACGATGACGGTTCAAAAATGTACATGGTTGGTACTGCTAATGATTCTATCTACGAGTATAATCTATCTACAAACTATGACATCTCAACATCTATATTTTCACAGTCACTTTCAGTAACACTGCAAGATAATACACCGCATGGCATGGCATGGAATGACAACGGTTCTAAAATGTATATGGTTGGCTTTAGCACTGATTCTATCTACGAATACGACCTATCCACAAACTATGACATCTCAACATCTATATTTTCACAGTCATTTTCAACAATAGCACAAGACACTTCACCGCATGGCATGACATGGAACGATGATGGCTCAAAAATGTACATGATCAGCGGTAACACTGATTCTATCCACGAGTATAATATATCTACAAAATATGACATCTCAACATCTATATTTTCACAGTCACTTTCAGTAACAGCACAAGATACTTCACCACAAGGCATGGCATGGAACGATGATGGTTCTAAAATGTACGTTGTTGGTTTTAACAACAGTTCTGTCTACGAATACCATGTACCAACAAACTTTGACATCTCACCAATAGTAGATGAGCAAGACTCAGCAGCTGTATGGAGTAATAATTATGTCGTAGTTCAGCACATGAAAGAGTTATCTGGAGATATTATTGACAGTACAAAATTTAATAATAATATGACTCCTACAGGAACTATTCCAAATGCAACTATGATAGGCAACGCCAAAAATATAGATAATAGTAATGATAATTATTTTATTACTGCTAATCCCTCTCTAAACACTACAGACATAACAGTATCAGCATGGATTAACTTTAGCACTACAGGATTTTTTATGATAGTTGCCTCAAAACAGTTTAACCCTTTAGACAGTGATTGGGCGATACTAACATTTCTTAATGATCTTAGTGTTAACTTGTTAAATGAGGGTACTATTACTACAGGTGAAATTCTAACTCCTGGTGTCAATTACATGGTATCATTTACTATTATGGGAGCAACTAATCTTACAATATACCTAAACGGTGAACCTGTTCATACGCAGACAATCGCCCCTAAACCAACCTCATCTATTTCTGAACTACAACTTGGAGACAATGGCGGTTCATCACTTTTAGGTGTTGTAGATGAATTTCATATGAGCAATGATGCCAAATCTTCTGACTGGTTAAAAACATTATACAACAATCAACGACGTACAGGTAACACATTTTTCACTATAGGACCAGCAGAATCCGTTCCAGCAGTATTTGATCAAATGGGGTATGAATTATCATGAGTGTTATTCGTCCTTGGTCTCTTCATCCAGAATTAGACCCAGCAGATCCAACTGATATTTTAATGCGAAGAACTCCAAGTAGGACAAAAAAAGAACAAGAGATTTCAATTGATAGTATTAGTCCATTGATTGCAGAGTATGGAATGCATACCGGTGTAATAAAAAACATGATAATTACTGAAAACAGTGGAGATAACACAAGATTTGACATGTCTGCTGGAACTGCAATTAAAGTAGATAAAAGTGATCCAGACAATCCCATTGTAACTAAGGTAAAATTTCCTGGATTAACTGGACAACTTGTTACAAACTTATCTGTATCATTTCATAGTGTGTTTATTGATGAAATTACTCAGATAGTGACAACTGAGGATGATGAACCTAACTCACTTTCAGATATAAATGACAGAATATTTTGCGGTACAATAATAACTACAGCTGGTGTAATTTCTGCCGTAATTGACAATCCAATAATTGCGTATGGTTCATCAATTAGTGAAATAACTGAAATGGTTCTTGGTGGCGGTGTGACTGTCAGGGACGGCCTTGTTACACCCAGCGGTTCAAATCTAAAACTAAACATAGATGATACAACCATACAAATGTATGGACGAGGCAGACAATTTGATCCAAAAAATCCAAACACATCAGAAATTGCATCACAAACACCTGTACCCGTAGGCAATTTCGTCAAAATATTTGAGGATCCATTAGGTGAATTGGATATTGATTTTATTACAAATGACATAAATCCAACCCAATTTAACGAGGATGGTCTGGGTATATTGGAAACAGTTGCAAACAATCAATATACTACATTTAGGGGATTTTATGGTGTATTTCCTGGCGGGGCTAGTCGTTTTATAATATACTATGGCACACAACAATTCATAACTGCATCACTTGCTTTAACTTCCATAGAGATGACATTCAAGGAAAATGAAGTTACAGTAAGATTAGCACCTCTTACAGATATTGCAGTACGACAGGATGTGGTGGATTTAACAGCAGCAGTAATATCAGGACTTGCTATAATTAAACCAAAATTAAGGAGGGTATAATGGTAATGATATATCATAAACCATCTGAACAAGAAATGAGAGACATGTTGGAACGTATTCATATAGTATATACAAAACAACAAATCTATTATAAGATAGAACATACAAAAATAAAACTAACTACACAACAAATCAGCGACATGCATAAACAACCTGATATTAGAGTTCAGGAAATGTTGGATCGCATAATAACAATACCAACTAAACAACAAACCTTGGACATGCAAAATAACATCAATACAACACCATCTGAACAACAAGTAAAGTACATGCAAGAACGCATTGGAATAAAGCAAACTGGAAATTTTGATGATACTAAAAAAACCTTGGATGAGGTAATGCGACTGCAACCAAAAATAGCACACAAAATTTTAGGAATGACCAAAGATGATTATCATTTGTTTGGTTTGGAACCCTCAGATAATTTATAATAATGATAATGAAAAATAATATTTCAGCACTTTCAAATCTTCAAAAGACTGCAGCAGGCGGAGGATCTGTATCTGTAATTTTGATTATGCTGTTTGCTTTGTATGGCCAGAATGCCGATGCAATAACCTCATTAAATGAGCACAAAATTGGAACTCATCCAATAACTGACATAAAATATGATTATATTCTTGATGAGCTAAAATCAATTAACCTCAAATTAACCTCATTGGATGAAGGTGTTGATCATCTTGAAAAAATAAACTGCAAAGAGCACAAAGACTGCAAATAGCTTATAAAATATTAAATAATAATAACATTAACTCATAATATTATAATGTATAGTTGGTTTTCTAAATTTTTTAAATCTATCAAAAAATATCTCAGAAAAGCTATTAATATTTTAAAGGCGTGCAGAAAATAAAACCATTATTAAATAAAAGCCAAATCATAATTCATTATTGTCTGACAGTTCATTTGATGATCCTAAAAAACATAAATTTCTAGCAGAAGGAAAATCTGAATCCGTCACAATTGATCCAAGAGGGGATGGAGCAATTGAAACTCCTGGAATCATGGAGGGAGGCCAGCCAAATATTATTGATTATTCTAACAAGGAGCCATTTCTATTCCAAGCAGGAGAAAATTCATCACATGATTATCCTGGAAAAATTGTCATTAACAACGAATCAAACTATGTGGATCGTAATGTAAAACATGATGAGACTGGAACTGGAACTGCTGAGACTGGAAAATCTCAACCTCTCAACAATCAAACTCAGCCTACTTTACCAACCGGAGCTCCTCCTCCTCCTCCTCCTCCTCCTCCTCCTCCTCCTGTTGTAATTCCTCCAAATAACAACTCACATGGAATGAATTTCAATCACAAAATAAATTGGAATGAATCTGAAAACTTTGATAATAATAATAATAATAATAATAATAATGATGTCTCAATCACTCCTCCAGAAGCACAGAGAAAATCAAATGAGGAACAGCTTGAAGAGAATGAAAAATTATTACATCATCCTAAAAATGGAGACCTCAAGCAAGACCTCCAGATTCAACAGGCATTCTCTGATGGAACAACATTTGACTCAGTTGAGGTCATGCCGACAGTTGATCCTGATGAGGAGGGACTTCATAACACAGGCATTGATCACTCAAGAACTGGACCTGAAGGAAACAATCCCCAGGACAACTATAATGCAACACACTATGAGACCATGGGTGATAATATCAAGATAAACATTGCAACTCCATATTATCAAGATAACGCTAAAGAGATTTACAACGTTGATGGAACTGTTCCAGAATATCAAGAGGATATAAAAATCTTAATTGATAAAAAAGAAGGAGGAGGACTCTCAGAAGATATTGTTATCAGCTCTGATCCTGACAAATCTTTATCAAATAATGACACAAAAAAAGACAATAATGCATTTCTTGCATCAATATTTACTGCATTAGTCGCTGCTGGAACAATCACTGGATTTGCAACAGTCTCCCAATTTCAAAAGGCGATGAAGGACCAGGACTATGAGCAGATTGGAATGTTCCAGGGAGGGGGAGATATTGCAAAACTCCCAAAACTTGTTCCAAGAGATTTCCTCAAATATCAATACAACAGCAAGACAGACTGTAAAATCTGCAAGCCATTTCATAATTTAACATTTGCAAAAGATGATCCAAAGAGACCAATTCTTCCATCAGAAAATCTTGGAGATGGAATATACAACACACATCCTCACTGCAAATGCACATGGAAAAAATTCATGAGATTGCTTCCAGAATCCAAGCCAGTAAAATCTCCAACTCCAAAATCATCTGATGCACAAAAATCCCTAAAAGAGAGACAGCAAATCACAAAGGATCATCTAAGACCACTCTCAGAAGCTCTTAACATTTACCGTCACAAACAACCAGATGAATTCAATTGGATTGAATCTGCAGAAATCAAACGAATGAAACAATATTCAGAGGAACATGGCAAAGGAAGATTCATTCTTGCAGTAGTCTCAGGTGAATCAGTCACTGACCACAGGCCCGAAGGCGTTGAGACAATGAGAAGACGTTGGACCCAAGACGAGATGGCACAAAACATCAGAACTGGGAAAGGAAAACTCATTGACATTAATCACATCTATTCAAAAATTGATCCTCATTCTGGAGGAATCTATGACGCCAACTGGAACTCTAAAACCCAAAAAGGAGAGATGATGATTTGGGAGACTGATGAGGTAATCTTGGATGCAATTAGAAATGAAATCATTCAGGCAGTCTCCATCAACACTGGCAAACCAAGAAGAGTTGAAACCAATTGCTCTGATGGAGAGTGTTTCATTGAGCCAAAGGGAACAATTCTTGGAGAAGAGAATGGAATTGCATTGGCATATGTTGTCACTGCCAATGAGGGGTTTGATTACCATGGCCAGCATATTGAACCTTTTCCGCCAGGTATGAAATTCACTAAAATCTATTTGGTGGAATAATTAAAAAATAAAAAAAGAACTAGGATGTTGTTGAATAACTTTCAGCAATATCAAGAATTCTTCTTGCAACTTCTTTGAGGTTTGCTGTACCCTCATTATGCTTGCTGGCAATAAAATAATTTATTGCCTGGTTGAAATCAATGTTAATTCTTGTTGCTTTTGCAAGTAATGTTGCAGTTTCATCATCAGTCATTGACCTAGTTAGATTATTAATCTTAATAAAAGATGTGTTTGCATCTGTTATCAGTCCAATTCCAACAAAAAATGGCTATTAAATACTATAATTTTTTATCAAAATTCATGAGAATGCAATCTAAAAAACCGAGTTTAACAGAAGTCAAATCTTACTCTGAGGCCATTCAAGTCCTCAATATAAGACAAGCTCCAAACATCTTTAAAAAAACAGTTGACATGATTTTCAAAGTTGATCAAAGAGAACCTCTTGGCAAATCATATGTCAAACAGATGCTTGCAGAGACTGAAGTTGACCTCAAAAAAGTTGAAGAGGAAAAAATCTTAGGTAGCACCATGCATGAAATGGAACATGATAAAGAAAATACTGAAGACAATCCATTTACTGAAACTGAAGGCAATCCTCCGGCACCAAATGGAACTCCAAAAGAGACTCCAGGTACTGCTGACAAAACTGGAACCACAGCTCAATCAGACGGTTCCAAAACAGGAGATGTAAAGCCTCCAGGAGCAGGATCACATAATGCATCAAAACCTGCACAAGAACAACAAGGAATCTCACAACTTAAAGAAGCCATAACCCAAGTCGCTGATATTGGTTCAATTGATCCAATAAACAAGGCAATGATTGGTTACATGGATAGCGGTATGTCAAAAACTGAGGCATCCGTTGCAGCAACAATGGATAATAATTTCATGGAAGCTGTCTTTAATAAAAAAATGGCCGTAATGATGCCAAAAATATTGAATCCGTTTGTTAATGAAATCACAAGACTTCAGGAAACAATCAAAATCTATGATGCCAAAATTGAGGAAATGAGAGTTGCTGCAGGAACAGCAACAGTCAATCCAGGATTCAGTGAGGCCGTAATGATTCAACCTACAGGTGTTCAATCCTCCTCTAACAAAACAAGCAGATTTGAAGAAATGTCTCCAGGAGAAATTTCTCAAGAAATTGCTAAAAAATACATTGATTTGGACTAAGAGTCCCAATCATTTTTTATTTTACTCATTTTATCGAATATTAAATATCCTGACAGCAACACAAAATTAAGAACAATTATGGCAGTAGATTTATTTCCAAAACTGAAAGAACTAACTCTCAAACATCCTGACAAGGGAATTTTGAGTTTCATTGCCAATGGAGTCATTAAAATGTGGTCTCCAGTGGTCTTGATAGTTCCTCCAGCAGGAGAAAAATTGCCAAGAGTTGGTACAACTACAACAACTAATGATCCGTTAGTTATTGGTATCGCAGCAGGTGGCTCTGGAGATGTAGCAAATGGAAATGCTGCAGATGAGGCTGGGGATGTAGTGGATGTTATTCCAATACATTCTGCAGCAATAACCAAAGTCAGAGTTAATACATCAACTGTTGACATCGGTTCATATCTAGTAACTGGAGCAACTGCAACACAAGCAGACTTTATTGCAGATACAACTGATACAAGAGTTCATGTCCTTGGAAAATCATTCCAGGATGCACAAACAGCTGCAGATGTACTTCTCATCTTCATGGGAGGTTCCATGTAACATGGCCAAAAATGAATTTGAGACAGTGAGTCGTACCAAAATCTTCAAATCTGAAGAATTTGCTCCATTAAGAGAAAATCTTCTACATAGTGCAGAACAGCGTGGAGGAAAATGGAATCCAATGCTTCCCATTCGAGCAACTCCATTCCAGGCATTTTTTGCATACAAAGAGAAGAAAGGTTTTCAGAACTCCAAGATCAATCCTGATCTGGATAGAATTATGCATGAGGAATTCGGTGTAAAAATCGGAGACTATGCAAAAGGTTCTGGATTCTCAGAAGCAGTCTCAATTCCAGCATCATTAGTGGCCCTCAAAGTCTCTGATATGGTAATTGAGGGAGCTGAACCATACTCTCAATGGAAGGAAATGATCAGAACAGTAAATATGCCAACGCCTCTTTTCAATGTCCCAATCGACAAATACACTGACTGGGTTGGTTCTGATGACTTTGAAGTCTTCAGAGCTTCAGAAGGTGGACCAATCGATATGGGTGGTGAATCAAGAGCTGTGTCACTGAATACTGAGGACAATAATGGCTATTATAGAGCCAAGATTGGAGTCAGACGAAATGATATTCGTGACAATAAGTTCCTTGCAATTGAGCAAAACCTCAAGAACGCAGGAGCTGCATGGTATTTCTCTCTGGGCAAAAAAATCATAAACTTCTACAATGCAAATGCATCAAACACAGATACAAAGGCCAATCTGGAACTTGCAACTTCAGTTCATTCAGAACTGGAATCTATAACAAATGTTATCAGAAACAAGTTTCCAGGAACATTGCTTAACAGAGCAGACATGATGATCATGCATCCAGCAGATGCATATCAAACAATCGTCACATCAACAGGAGCATCAGGAATTTATCCATTCTTGGATAACAGAATGCTAGCTCCAAATGATGAGGATGTCATCAACAACTCTGGCATGGCAAAAGCCTTTGGATTAAAAAGAGCATTTGAAACCCCACAGGCAACTGAAAACACTGTAACAATAATCAAACGTGATATTGCTGCAGTTTTAGGTTTGCATCAAGACTTGGAAATCGAAAATTTCGATATGACAATCTCCGGCTTGACAGAGTCAGCATTGTCCATGAGATTGGATATTCAACAAGCACATCCAGAAGGATTGTTCACAATCACTGGATTTGAGACATAGGAGATAAAATGGCAGAAACAAAAAACAAAAAACAAAAAAATTTGAGATGCAATGAATGTGAGCAGCAAGTTTCATGTTCAGACATCAAAGATGGATTAGAGCAGTTCAACACTTGTGGCCAGGATAACGGTTCAATTGATGATTCATGCAGAATCAATCTTCAAATTGATGGAAAAGATGTTTTTGAAATCAGCCGAATCTCTAATGAAATGCAAACAAAAAAGCCTTTGGTCAATGAATCAAAATCAACACCAAAGAAATCTGACAAGAATTTCAAAAAAAGTTCTTCTCCTCCAAAGAAATCTGATGAGGATGTTGATAGAGAAATTGAAAAGAACCTGAAAAAGGTTCTAAAAAAGTAGTAAAGTTTAATCCTGAAACCCTCTTTTTTTTATTTTTTTATTAAGAATTATTAAATAACAATATCACACATTTCAATCATGACTGAAGCATCTTTGCTGTCTTCTGAATTGCAGGTTTTATTGGGATTTGTCTCAATACTAGCTCCAATTATTGCAGCATATCTCAAAGTCAACGGGGCCAAGGTCTCAAATATTTTGACAATTGCTCAAAAACATCTCCACACTGCCAATGCTGTGACAAACAATCTCGGCACAACCTTAAACTCTATTCAAGAGGCAATGAAGGATGGAAAATTAACAGAAGCTGAAATCAAAAATATTGCAATCCAAATCACAGCAACTGTGACCACATTAAAAGAAGTGGCCAACAACAGAGAGCTATCAGATAAAAAAATTATCTGATAACATAACTTTTTTTAATCACACTTTATTACTTCATTGCATGGCAACAACAGATCCTGCAAAAATTACTGTTTTATCCAAAATAGGAATCTCAACAACTCATCCTGGACATGATGACAAATATTACAAAATGAAGATGGAGGAAATGGCAGCAAAAAGTAAATCAACTCAAAAAGCATGTAAACTCACAAAAGCAGACTATAAATTATTTGGAGTCGCACCAAGTCCATTTGTTTCCTAATATCATTTTTTTATCTAATTATAAATAATTGATACGCCAAATCAACACAATGGTTCATGACCTTGAAATGGTTGCATTGGCATATGGTCCTGATGAGGGATTTACTCTGCTAATCAATGACAATGATGGAAACCCTGATGATCTCACAGCATATACTTCAGTAAAATTGGTAATATCTGACATGCGATATTCGATTATTAAAACTCATATTACACCTGATCCTGAAATTCAAATTGATGCCAATGGAATTTTTAAATACAAACCAACATCATCAAACCCTGTTCCACTTGCAGGAAAATATTATGTTCAAATCTTTAGAAAACTCACACCTACTCAAAATTTTCCAACTAGAAAACAATCTTTGTTAACAACAAATGCTCTGGAAATATTATGACAACAACTCAATCAGAGAATGGCAACATTGAAAACCTCAAGGACTCCCTTGACATTGAAATTGACAATGACAATGAAAAACTGGAGGGATATTTGGGGGATGCCCGATATTATTTTGATGAGCAGCTCCAGTCTGCAAATCTTCCTCCATTAACAAATCCAACAAACAGACAAAAGAGTCTGATGGAACAGTATGCTGAAGGATATTACATTCTAAAAAACAAGCCAGAACACTCTGATAAATTATATCACATTGCAAGAGCTGACATCAGAACTCATGTCAAATCACAACTCCAAGGCAGAACTGAGGATAACATTGCAACAGGTACAAATCAGTTTGGAAAAACATCTGGAAATCCTGGAAGACAAGTAAGATAATATCTTGACATATCAAGCAGACACTCTCCTGCAGCTATTTCAGGCAAATTGGTCTCTTACTGCAGACAGAGTGACTATTGCAAACTCACCTGCCTCAATTGGAAAAAAAAGACCAATCATAATCTTTGCAAGGGAACAAATTGCAGATAAAATCCAAACAAAGGCAATTGAAATAATAAAACAGTCCCCTCTGATATCTCAAGAAATTGATGAATTCCTCACAACTGAAACTGATGAATTTCTCATCAGGGGAAGATACAAGCTCCAGGGAATCTCAAAAGATGCATGGGATGTCTCAGAATCTGACATGGAAGACATTGAGGAGGAAATAAACCGAATCATAAAAATTACATTCAATCCACAAAACGGAACTAACATCTTTTTCACATCTAGTCTAAACTGGAGAAACAAAGATGACATAAACACTGGCAATGCTGATCCTATAGCTGTAAGGGAATTGACATTAAGGCTCACAAGACTCATCTCAAGATCAAATACCGTCTTTGACTCATTTCAAAGAGGAGTAATCTTTGATGTCTCAGCCTCATCAAACATGGATACTCCTCCTGCATCTGATGTTACATATGCTGAGGTTCATGATGTCAATGCAACTGAAGGATTCAGAGACAAGGAAATTCAGGTCACTGATCATCCAGATGGTGCAGGATTTCCACTCTTCTTTGCAGGAGGCTTTGGAGGCGTATTGACAATGCAGTCTTATTTTGATTCATCTGATGTTGGTGCTGGAACATCTACTGCAGACCTGAATCAAATCTACAAGAGACAGTCAAACGGAGAAAAATCAGAGGTAGCAATTTTAAGAACATACACCAACAACAATTCTCAAACACTCAATCTGCTCACATTAATCAGAGTCTTGGAAATAAAATTAATTGAACCAAAGTCACAGCCGTTGCAGTGGCAAATACTGGGAAAAATTGTTAAACCCACTACTATGACTATAACATAATTGGGGTTTTGTAAAAAGTACATAACACAAACAATTATATACATAATACATAATACATAATACATGAATACAACACAAAAAACCATAGAAACAGCAATAATTGATTCAGAATTTGATTTTTACATAGGAATTGTAAATCATAAACAAAAAACGATAGAGAGAATAACTCCTATAATGGTTGAAAATAATGATAATGGACAGACAGAATATCAAAACAATTCTATATCCGAGGAAATCGATGAAGAACTAGGAAACTTTGTCCAAAAATGCAATATCCAGTATGAGACTCAAGACGGAGAACTAGAGTTTTATTCAATCATCGAAGGGGAACATTGGTGGAATCATACCAAGGAAGTAGCATAATGCCTTATGTAACTGGTAGTCATTACTTGGGAGAAAGAATCAGAATCGATTGCCAAAGATGCAGTGAGCATATGTACACCACCATAATAGATACTACAAATAACACAAAAAATGATACATGTCAAAAGTGTAAACATGAAATCAAATGTAATGAAAATTCTTAGGTCTCGATAACTTTACAGAACCCTGATTAAAAAATTATAAAACATACTAAACAATAACTAACTCATGGTTCTTGGTGCAAAAAATGAGGTAGTTAATGCAAACAAATTCAAAATATTTTATGGCTTCACTGGAACTGATCAATATATCCTGGCAACACGAAAAGAGGCAGTATTCAGAGCTTCTCAAAGAAGATTGCCAACAGATGCAGGCCCTGTTTATTTTACAATGTTATCAGACGATCAATTGCTTTTGGATATTGCATATACCACTGGAGAAGTTAACAACTCTGTCCCGCAAAACTGGGATGAGATGCTCAAAAGAAATTCAGCCTCTGGAGAGGTTCCAACAAATACATTTCGCCTTGAGGCAACAGATTCTCAAGGAACTCCAATAACAAAAATACATCCAATGAATTGTAAATGTGAAGAATTGAGATTATTTGCAGCAGCTGAGGGTGAAACAATGGCAAAATTAATCCTAAGAATCACAGACAATGAACCACTAGACGAGCCTTGACAATATGAGTGATAATAATTTCTCAGATGACTCAATGGAGTTCAGCTTTATTGATTTGGCAATTTTAAGACTTGAAACAGTATCTGACAGGGCATCACAATTCATGGATAATGTCATGATGGATTTTGCAATAAGAGAAATTGAAGACCCAATGAAATCAATTGCAACATCAAGAGGACATGCTCAGAGCTTTATTGATTCAATGCATGTTGTAAGATTGGGATTCTTAAAAATTGGCTTTGCAATTAATCTTGAGAAAAAAACCTCTTCTGGAATTCCAATTAACAAGCTCTTAGAATTTGGATGGGCTGGTCCATATGACATTTATGGAAATCCTTGGCTTCACTGGACTGGAGGAAAATATGGTCCGGGAAATCACTTTGCACAAATGATCACACATCCGGGATTTCCTGGATATAACATACTTGTAACTCTTGAAAACTGGGGATTCATTGAAAGATTTGTCTCAAAACTAATCACAGCAACAACTCAATATCTAAAGAGTGTGTCATTTCAATAATAATAATAATGTCAAAAATTCCTGATTTCCATTATCAATTTGGATGTATTTATTGTACATCAATTCCGCTTGTAAAACATCATCTTTGCACGGATGGAAAATTCACCAAAAAAGACAAGAGAAAAATTATCTGCCATTGCAAAGCATGCCATCCAAAACAAACAGGAGAAACTGACAAAAAACAATGAGCCTAACCATTACAGAAACAAACAACGCCATAATCGTTCCACTTGAAATTAAACTGGAAAAACTCCATCAGCTAAGGGAACTAATCACTGAACTCAAATCAATTGACACATCAGAGGCAACTGTAACATCAGTTACAGATAAAAAAACAACTGATGACGAATCTTCAAAAAAACAATCAAAATTATCAAAAAAAATTCATCCAGATTATGCATCATCAAAAGATGCAGATGCACTACAAAATACAATTGAAAAATACTTAAAAAAAGCACAAACTGGAACTGAAAATGGATTAGATCTTCTTACCAATCCAAAACATTTCATAATGAGTTTGCTCTCAAATCCATATATTACAGCAGCTTTGGTTGCAGCAGGTCTTGGAGCTCAAATTCTGAACTGGCTCATGATTCAGGGAAATGTTCTTGACCGTCATTTCAAGAGAATTATTGCAGATGAAAATCTTGCTGGAGTCCGAAGAATGGAGAGACAAAAAACCCAGGCTGGACTTGGCAGAAATGTCATATTCACAACTCACTCAGGATCAATTGAACCTGAATTTGCATTTAATTCCTATGAGGCAGTAAGAACTGGAGAAATTACTCAGACTGATGCATTCCAAATCCGAAAGGGGTATCGTTTCTAAAAATGACATTTACTGCTAAAAAATTAAGAATTTACAGGAAAACACTGGCAACAGACACTTTTGCATCTTTAGCAACAACTGAAAAACTAGAGTTCAACGCAAATGGAACTGACACATCAGTTGCAAATGGATTCACAACAAACATCAGAAAAGGACTTCCAAGATCAATTGCAACACACTCAAACCCTAATGAGAATCTTGGAGAACAACAAGACTCAGGACTTGACGAGGATGTTTACACAATACATGCAACAATCTCAAGACCTGATCTTGCAGCCAATGTTTTTATGAATAATTTGGTTGAATGGCAGGAGATAGGAGAACAAGAGTCAGCAGTGGAACAGCCATTTGGAAGATTCTCAATTGAGATTGACCGAGCTCCAGCACTAAACAAGATATCCAGTCAGTCAGATGGCCTGGAGATAAGATCAATTGATTTAACACTTCCTGCAGAAGCTGCAAACGAATGTGATGTAATAATTGTATTATCCAGAGGAAAAGAGGTTCCATAACCTTTGGTTGCAAACCCAAAATACCCTCTAACTTTAATCTTAAAGGACCATGGAACTGATGTTGACCTCAAGAAAGTTCTTGAGGGCGTAGAATATGAGGAGACTGGAAACAAGGAAATCTCAAATGCATTAATTCACATAAATGCAAAGTTTGGCAGATTCTTCAAAAATTCAGTCCAAGTTGGAACAAGAACCTGGCCAAAAATAGAATTCTTTGATAGGATATACATAAGATTCACTGACCCAAACGGAAACATCACTGAGGATGTCCTGGAGGTTCTCAAAATCAAGCCATCGGAGATTAAGGGCATGGGTGATGTCATGGAAATCCATGCAGATCATCAGGGTTATCATCTCTCAAGAATGCACAATCTGAAACAATATCAAAGAGAATCTGGGTTTGACATGATTGCAGACAATGGCTCAGTGTATAATTCAACAGATGTGAGAGGAACAAATCAGCCAACATTGGAATCTCATAATGTTGATTTCACTTTTCCAGTCTCCGGAAAACCCTTTGGAAATGCAGCATCAAAAGCAACATCACTTGACATGGATTTTGGAAACTCTGAATTCTACATCTCAGACTCTATTGACACTATCTCTAACAGACTTGGCTCATCAGTTGATTCTGGAGGAGAATTAGAGTTCTTTGACTGGAGAACTGTTTCAAAATATGACCATGCTCTAGACGTTGATATTGACACTATTTTCTTACAATTTAGAAAATCAGGAGACATTGGAACAGCAACAAAGGTTGTAATTGACAAGGCATCAGCAGTAAACAAACTGTTAGATACAAGGGGAGAGCTAGAACCTGAAAAAGCAACTTCAGTTTATGCATGGGGAGACAACAATTCTGGATCATCTCCTCCAGGTTTCCAAATATATTTTGGTGAAAAAGAGTTCTTCTTATCAACCAAACAATGGACTGATGAGAGATTTTACAAAGCAGGAATGCGTGTTCAGTTTGAAGGTGCATTTTACAAGGCAGTTCAGGACCACACCGCAGATAACGGAGTCAATGACCCCACAACAGGATTTGGAACTTTCTGGACTGTTGAAACTTTCACTCCGACATATGATTATTCTCCATTAACAAAAAACAAGCCGCAATACTGGATAAACTCAGGAGCTGGTTATGTTGACCAGGAAATATTTCCTGCAACTGGCCATGCTGCAATGCATGATCACAATCTTGTAATCAGGGACATAAATCACAGAAGATCCTGGGTTGATGTTGCAGCATTGGGACTAGTTGACATTCCATCATCAATGTATCGTATGGGGGGAGGAGGTTCTGAGATGTATCGAACCTTTAGACTCTTGCTTGACACAGATAACGGTTCAAATGCCCTAAAAACACCATTTACTCAAAATGGATCAAAAGACAGATTTGGCAAAGATTACGCAGAAGCTGTAGTCAAGCACAATGGAGGAACTTTCACTGGAACAAATGAATATCTAAACTGGGATGTATTCTTGGAATCCAAAACAGACCTTGAAATTATAACAATGCGAACAGGTCAAGCATTCGTCTTTAATCGTTGTACTGATTTGGATTTGACTGGAAACTGTACTGGAGGCAGACAACTTGGATGGATAGAAGGATCATATGCTGCAATTCAAATTGCAGGAATTACATTTGCAAGATTTTTATCTAATACTCTCCCTGACTGTCTTCATCCATACTCAATTCTTGATAACCCTCCAAGACCTGACTTTGGCAATTCACAGGGAATTGAACCGGGAACTCCTGGATTAAACTCAGCAGTAAGAGTCAAGTTTGAGTTTGGTGACTCAAACAGATCCCAGGGTGCATGGTTAAATCTGGCATGGCCAATTCCAAGGGATGGATTTGCAGGAGCATTCACTGCAACAACTGTTGGAGAGAAATTCTTCAACGCATCACTTGACTTTAACAACATGCATCTCTCATCATTTGGAAAGCGTGGACTCAATCATGGAGTCTCATCTGATGGAGGAAGAGGTTCTCTTGATTATGGAAAAATATCTCATCTCAGATCATATCTAAAACTTTTAGCATCATCAGTCTTTGGATTTGTTCCTCCTGGAGGGGATTTTAAATTCAGAATTGCATTCTTTGATGACAATGATCATGTTATAGTCAAGGATGTTGCAGTGACACATCAGGACAACTTTGATGAAATAGAGTCAGGCATTGGAGAGTTTGAAATTTTCAGAGCAAGACATGGGATTGGATTCACTCCATTACAGGAACTTGAAATCCTTGATATATTTGAGACAAGAAATGTTGTAAGGATGTCAATTGCAACACTTGCATCTTATGACTCTGATGGAAGATATACATCATTCAATGACTATTCCAACAAGTTTGGAGCAACACAAATGGACCTTGATGGATTCCACTTTGTAACTCCATTAAATGCAACAACTCAGGAGGAGACAATACAGGCAAACAAACCTGAATTAAACTTTGAGCGAGACCCACTTGATGCTCCTCAAATCTCAAATTATATTCAGCTAAAAAATCATGCATTGTCTCAACTTGAAATCGAGCAGTTCAAACGCGTTGAATGGTCCATCACAAGGCCTCTAAGATGTGACATAAAGTTTGGAGATGAGTTCACATTAAAGCATCCTATACTAATTGATGATGATGTTGGAGCAGCAGATGAGGTTGATCTTGTGTGTAGAAAGAACATATTCACTTATTCCAAAAGAAATGGCTACAAGACCGTAACAATAGGCGGCAAACGATTCAGAACTTGAGAGACTAAAATAAAAAAAAGCACAGTATTTGAATTATTAAATACGTTTATGTGGAATTTGTCCAAGCATTTTTTCAGGAACAGATATTATTTTATGGAATTCCTGATTGAGTTTTACATAAAACTCACTAAACACTTGTTCAAATTCATTATCTGTGAATGTATGTCCAAGAGATTTGAGCATTTGTTTTGATATGGTCTTAGTTCTCTCAACATCAACAGTTTCTGCTTTGCCATGAAATTTAGCATATTCATCAGCAGATTGGAATTTTGCGATAACATATGCAGATTCTTTGCTAAAGGTGTTCATTAATTAAAATGATTTATTAGTATTATTAAAAGATGTATTAGATCTGGTTCTGTTAAGTAATCGGAGCTTGTCTTACAAAATTTCTATTTAACCACTGGAAAATCATCATATCAACAAATTTTAAAACTTGGAACAATATTATACAATTATGGCAAATTCAAAAGCTCGTGAGGCGACCACACTTCCTGATTTAATTTTCAAATTCAATAACGAACTCCAATTGTTACACGCAATGATCAGAGACATCAAGGGATTCTCGTCAACTGAAACCAAACCAATAGGAACCGCAACAGGAATCACTGGAGCGGGAATCACTGGACTCCTAAAAACTGAGGGAGCTCCAATGATTGGGCCACTCGCATTTAATCCAGTCATTGCACTAATTGACCAGGAAGACAATTCCATAAATCTCTCAAGGGATTTTAATGAATCATATTCCTCAAGGGTAATTGTCTCAGCTTCTGGAGGGGCAACAAAACTTGATTATATTCATGGTGCAGCATTTGCAGGTCAGCTATTGGACTTGCAGGGAATTTTATCTGAAACATTTGACATCAGACCGCCTCTGCCTCTGGCAATCATAAACATTGTTGGAACTGCCTCATCTAATATTATCACAGTTGATGTTGCAGACACTTCTGCTTTACTCACTGGAGAATATCTCAAAGTTATTGGAACAACTAACTATAACATTGATCACACCAAAATTACAATACTAAATGCAACTCAATTCACTTTTGATATTGGTTTTCAAGGATCTTTAGTTGCAGAATCAACTGGAACTGCAACTCGGGGAAACATCCGCACATTTGATGGAAATAATTTCACAGTTACTGACAACGATAATTATTGGTTGGTATTTGATAGCATATCCAATGAGTGGAACACGTTTGTTGTTGGCTCATCTGGTGGGGGAGGGTCATTTTCCGAACCAGTAGAATTAGGATTTAACGAAGTGGTAACACAAACCCCGCCAACTAAAACAATCGTTGCAGGAAATATGTTTAACCCATCTCATATTAATTTAGACCAAGATATTGAATTACAGCTTAATACATCAGCAACTGCAAGCAAATACAAATCAATCTTTATAATTTTTGATACTACTGGTGGAGGATTTACTGTAAATTGGCCTGTAAGTGTAATAGATCCACCAATAATTAATGATACTGTTGCACAAAGAATTTCTGTAATTCTATATACGCTAAATAATGGAATATTATGGACTCATGCCACAAGTGTTGGAAGCAGTTCAGGTGGTGGTGAATTCTTTGGACCTTGGACTGCTAATCATAATGCAGGATTGCAGGATCTAACAAATGTAGCAAATATTGATTTTAATGATACACTATCTACAATATTTGGTTTAGTAGACTTACAATGGTTTCAAGCTGGACATCAATTCACATCAGTTAGTGGACAATTCAATTACCGTGTTGATACTTTAGATAAGCATGTTTTTCATGGTGGTGCAAATCCTATTTTAGAAATTGATGATATAACTGGACTGAAAATGTTAGGCTCTCATGTGATTAACATGGGAAATAATAGCATAAACTCAATTAATGAATTACAATTTTCTAACTCTAATTTACACACTCCATCAAATGAACTATCAATCGCATTTGATGCTGGAGATAATGCACTAAAATATTCTGTACCATTAACTACTGATCTTCACATGTTTTTTGCAGATACGGATCTGTTGGCCTCAATATCTAGAATTGGTGTAAATGAGGGACAACTAAGCATCGAGGCAGTAGTATCTAATATTTTACAGACAAATGATCAAGTATTTTTTGCAGATGCTACATCTGACCCGACAATTAACGGTCAGTTTAGAAGAAATGGTGTAGATGTTAAAGTATTCACAGGTAGTTCGCTGGTTAATCTTAGTGATGTAGGTTCTCCTCAAAGTTCAATAGTTGATGGCAATTCAAGCGCTACAATATTAGATGCAGCTCCAACTTTTGTAGTTGTGTTAGATGGAGTCCAAAAATATTCAATTTCAAACACAAGGGTAGACTATGAGGAATTAGACCTATTTGGAATTACACAAATTAACATGAATGATAGTGGAGCTAATCTAATATCAGTTCTAAATGCTAGTGTATCAGGATTAGAACTTAACATTATCAGTACATCAAATATGTATGATATTAAATTCAATAGTGTAGATGCATTTCATATTGATAATCTAAGAACAAGAATTTTATCTACTACTCCAAACACTACTGATCCTAAATTATCATTATTTAGAGATGACCCTAGTCCTACAATTGGAGATGAACTTGGTGTTATCAAATTTGAGGGTAATAATTCTGCTGCTGTACTTACCACATATGGTGAGGTAAGTACAACTATTGGAAGTTTAACAAATGGTGCAGAATATGCAAATTTCTTTGTAAATCTTAAACAAAATGGATTTGATGTGGATATGTTAAGAATTGTAAATGGTGTAATGATTCTAAGGACTTTTAATTCCGTATCTGATGAAGGTGCAATATTCGATTTATTAAAAGAAGATGCATCTCCAGGTAATGATGATTTAATTGCAAAGGTGAGATATAGTGTTTTAGATGGACCTGAAATAATTTATTCTGAAACTAGGGCAGAAATAGAAGATGCCACAGATGCAGGTAAATATTTTATTTCAACTCGAGCTGATGGAGATTTAAGGGATGTTATATCGATAGTTGGCAGAGCTGGTACACCGAAAGCAGATATTACATTTTTGGATGAAACCATCCTTAAAGCAGCATCAGGAGGTGTAATTGGTATATTCATTAATGATGCACCTGGAGCCTTGGATAGTTCAGGAAGCTTAGGAACATTACAAGGACCAGTATCTAGTGATAATAATAATCCTCCATCAATAAATGATTTAGACTCGTTATTTGGTGATTTTATAGGAGCTCATGGAATGTATGGTTTAGGAACTGCAAGATCTCTTTATTGGAAAACAGAATTAGGTGGTGGTGAATGGGCAAGATTCCAAGTAACCAGTTACATTATAGTTTGATAAAAAAAGAAGTGGAAATTATTACAATTCTCTATATTTTGATAGGGCTTTTTGTAATATTTCGTTTTCTTTCTTCAACTTTTCATTAGTGCTTTCATATTTGTCTAAAAGTTTTTCATTACAAGCATTGAGAACATCTGTAACCATTTGAGCCATTTTTTGATTAGAGTCTATTTCAGTTTGTAATCTCAATTCAAGGTCTGGATTGTTATCAATTTCTATTACTCTTTCTGTAATGGTATTGGTACTAAATGCTATTGCACCAATTACTATTCCAATACTGGCACTAAGAAGAAGTAGACATATTGTATAGTTTTTATTCATTACTTGATTAGTTTGTAATTCTGTATTTTTGGACATTGGTTAATTAATAATGACATTATAATTAAATATTTACTACTATTATTACTAATACTTTTAATACAAGTATGAGAAATGATATTATGCGAAGATTTGTCACTACTCCCTGTTGTAACTATGAACAAGTAACATGGAAAAAGAACGGGCAGATTCTTCATTGTACTAAATGCAAAAAACCATTCTTAGAAAAACTTTAAAAATTAAACAATTCCATGTTATATTATGTCTTGGACTGATAAAGATGATGATGAAATTGAAGAATGTTTGGACAGATTACTTGCAAAACAAAAAAAACTTCAAGCTCAATTAAATCCCATAGAAATTATAATTAACAATGCCAGGCAAATCCAATCAATAAATGTTACATCATATACTGAAAAACGTGAACAAATAACCGCCAAAATTTCACCAAAAGACAAATGGAATAATAATATGAAAAATACCGATAGACTCCAAATTAAAAACGAGTGTATCACTAAAACTAATGAATTGTTAGGTGAAGGGTAATGTCAATTTTTGGTTTACCACTATACATGTTTCAAATCACATCAATTAGAGAATGGTATAAAGATGATACAATCCTTGTAGACAAAAATGGATTATCTGGAACAATAACAAATATTGGAACTGGACAATTCAATGAAAATACCATTCTTGTAGACAAGGACGGGTTAACTGGAACTACAACGGAGATTCCAGCATAACTATGACTATCAAAAGAAAAAATATCAGACCTAGTGGATTACTCGAAATCGAAGCTGATAACACAGATACAGTTGATACCAATGGATTCTCAGACTCTATTCAAACAGTTGGAGCAAAGACTGCCAAATTCTCAGGTGGTGCTACAATGCAGTCAAACCCTGGATTAAGAATTGGAATGACACAATTAAAAATTAACACAGGATCTAAAATCCCTATCATCATGGTAAGACCAAAAAATGTAGAAAGTAATACGACATGGAATACTAATCCAGTTGGTCAGCCATATATTAGTGCTACTGGAACTGTAGTAGGTTCAATTGTAGTAGTTGATTTTGAATCAATAGATACTCAAGAATTAACTACAACTACAAGTGCGTCATTTGGTGGTGAAGGAAATAGTGTTAGTATATTGTATGAATATTCAAGTGATAACATATCTTACACAATTCTGGGAACAGAAATAGCAGACGCATTTAACACCCCTCTAATAACTAATTGGGGGACTTTTACATGGAGATATATTCGAATAACACATACTACTACAACTGGAGCTGGTGGCAATACTGCTAGCACATCTATGGTTGAAATTATACCACAACCTCCAGTGAATGATGTGACAATAAGAGTACATTCTAGTATAACACTAGATACAGCAGATGGAACTGAATTAATCCCATCCCAATTAATGACTGAAAACTCACAACTTGTTTTTGATACGGATTTATTGCTAACTGGTAATGCTCAATTTGTTACAGTGGAAATTGTATCACAAACAGGTAATATTATCCCTGTCACTTTATCTGAAATAACATCAATCAAAGAAGTTTAATATTAAAATAAAAAAAAATAGAGATTGAAAATGTTTTAGATAATGGTTCAGCATTTGCAACAATGTCGGGGTTATCTAATATGATTAAAAAAATCACCTTACTCACTCTAATTGTTTCAGTTTTTTCCTAGTTCTTCAGCTATTTTATTTCATCTCTTTCAAACTTCATTATAAGATTTATTTATCCCCTGCACGCTTTTACACGTACAGGGGAAGGGAGGCTAAAAAATCACCTGGGTTTGAACAGTTATTTTTTATTTGGTTAAACTACTAACCAAATAATTTTTCCACTGTTGCGTCTTCAACGATTCTGGTCTTTATGCCATCATGCCACAATTTGGAATAGACAGTAGCTTTTCCATTTTCTATGTCATAGATTGCATAATAGAGGTCACCTTGGGTTGTTCTACCAAAGATTCTACCTTTATCGCCTTCATCTGTTGTTCTCCAAACTTTTATTTGATTTTCATCAAATTCATGCCATTCATCATTTACAGCCATTCCACCATTAACAAAAGTAACTTTGTTAGATGAATCAACTGCAACAATGAAGAACATGTTTTCGGAATCGATAAAATACTCTAAATTAGATTCTAAAGCGTTAACTTCAGATACTCCAATTAGAGTAAATATTATCCCGAACAACAGGGCTGCTAGCATTTTTTTGTACACCATTTTTTTCACCTCCAATAAATCACTGCCAAAATTACTATTTCTTTTCATAACTCTAAATAAATTCACTAGGTTATTAACCTTAATAATCAATCATTCATTGTATTGTTAAATAGAAATTTTGTAAGAAAATTTGAAAGGAGGTGAAATAAAATAGCTGATAAAACTACCGATCACATCAAAACAATTAGAAATTCAATACAACACGAATTAGATGTATTGAAAGGATGTCAAGAGATGCTTTCTGAGATTCAGAAAAAAAATCCAGATATTCAACAATTCTCTGAAATATTACGTAAAATCATATGCTCATTGAATCTGACAAAATACTCTGAAAAGATATTGTTAGAAGCAAGATATGATCACATGAAGAGAATCGAAGATATTCAAATACGCTTAAGTGGAATAGAAACTAAGCTAAAATTGAAATGACTCCGTCACAAAAACCTATGAAAACAGCAGATGAGGGAATGCAAGAATTGTATGATGCTTGGGAATCTGTAATACCTGGTTACATGGATTTAATCAACCAAAATCCCAAAAACTAGATAATCAATAAATTCTCTGAACAAGAATTATAATTATCAACCCTTTTTATTTTTTTAATCACAAACACATCTTTTATTAATCTTAACAATTACCAATGACTATGGCAGACAAAAAATCAAATTCGCCACATACTGCTTCACCGCCACCAGGAGTGCACTCTCCTCAAGCAAGCAGTGACATCATCAGAAACATGAAAAATACAATCAAGATAAGTTTTGCTGATGCAGAAGAGAACACAATCAAGGTATTTGATAGTCTAGTTCAACAGCTAGCAGGGGCAGCACAACAGATGAATAAAATGCAAAATAACATCAACACATTTGAGACTTTCTTCAAAGAGAATAATCTTCCATTGGATCTACTAATTCCAAAACAAAAAGGAACAGCATCAAAAACACCAAACAGACAAACAAGAAGAAAAATCCAACAACTAACCAAAAAATCTGATAATAAACAAAAAAATTAACCTCATTATTCATTCCTACTATACTTTTATTAACCTTAATAATCTAACACTTTACATGGGAATCATAAAAACAACATCGCTTGCAGAGATTAAATCACTTGATGCAACAAAAATCAAAAAGGTCAGCATTGACGTTTTAATAGTTGGAACTGAAGGTCAAACTTCAGGTGCTGGCAAATCAGGAGGAAGAGAATGGCAAAGACAGGTCAAACTTGTCAATGATCCATCAGGCAGTGGAAAAATTGTAGCCTGGAATGAGAACATCAAAAAATTAGAAACAGGCAAAAGATACACAATCGAGAATGCAGACCTTGAATACTACATGGGAATCAACACAATCAAGGTCAATGGAAAAGCAACAATAATTCTTGTTGCATTGGAATCATCTCCACAAACAACAACAACAACTGGACCAACAATAAAATCATCATCATCATCATCTGATCTGGAAAAGTTTGTAACACAACAATATGAGGACATCCACACAATTGAAGCAACACTCCTTGATCTCAATGATGCATTTGGTCAAAATGGGATGCGTTTGGGAATGTATATCAACAACATCAATGCAGCATGGCAAAAAAAAAAGAAAAGTGATGATTAATGACAGAAGAAAATCAAAAAGAATCACAAGAAAAAATCAAGCTGGAAGAAACTCCGGCAATTATTTCTAATAAAATGGGACCTCAATGTTTCAAATGTACACATTATCATGATGAACACAACGGACCTAACAACCACTGTATGCACATAATCGCAACTGGAGAACTCGAAGAATCCAAAGAATTCAAGTCTGCAGGATTCTATGTTCCTGAAATAACTCAGCGTTGTCCATGCAAAGGATTTGAGAATTAATGGACTCCTCAGAAAAACTCTCTTATGCACTAGGATTCCTGGACTGCTGGCAATTATTCAAAAAAGGACAGCAAGATCCACAAACCCATCTAAAAGCAGCATATGTCTTTGAGAAATTAATGCCACTACTTACTCCATCATGGACTGACTCTCAAGTCATTGAACTCATTGCAGAATCAAAACAAGTAAACATCATCAAACTTGTTGAGAACATATTCCAGGAGAAAGCATCCAGGGAACAAATGCTCAAGATGCTTGAATCCAAAAAAATTGACTGGAGCAAACTATGAAATTCATCAAACAAAGAATCATCTCTGCACTCAAAAAAAGAATATATCTTTTAATTGGAATTTTTATCTTCCTTGTAGGAATACCGCTTGTTCCATATTGGATTGTATTATTAATCTGGAATCAAAATGGAAACACAAGTCTTCATCTTGAGATTATGTCTCCCATAATGCTTGTATATTTGCTGATTGCTGGATTTCTAACCATAAAAAAAATAGACAACTCAAAAAAGAAATCACCAACTGGAGGTTTTATTCAAGAATGATTCCAACAACTGCTGAAATACATGAACTGATGCAGAGAATGCAGACAGAAAAAATTATCATATTAGATAACAAAGAATCATTCATCATATCTCCAACATTTATGCCAATTTTTACGCAATACATGCAAAGAGAGCAGTCTCCAAAAAGTCTACTCCTAGCAATAATATCATATTGTCCAGATACAACTCCGACAGAATTATCCATATATTGTGGAACCCTGATGGAAATTATCAAGATAACTAATGCCTCGTTATATCATGAGATTTGTGCAACCTTGGACCGAGATTACCCAATCAAGAAATACATGAAACAAAAATCAATATCTAACATATTTCGTGATATTGAATCTGAAAAATCAACTGACCATGCATGAAATCAGACAATCATATTGATCCATGTAAGTATATTTAATTAATAACACAACCTTTATGATCAAGTAAATTATGAAGATTAATAATGGAAGGTAAAACAACATAGAAGGTAAGGCAAATATTCAGATTGGCCAGGTCAACAATCTGGAAAAACAAAAAGTTTCTCTCACATATTACATGGGACCGTTTGATTCAGTTGAAGAGGCACAAGCTGCAAAATATGCAATGGATGACATTGCTGAAGAACTTGGAGCAACTATCAGAAATGACACTGTAATGATTGGAGAAATGGAGACCAAAAAAGCCAGAAAAAAAGCAGAACAAATCACTGACAAATTAGATGAAGAAACTTCAACTAAAGGAATGTGATTAATTATAAATTTCTCTGGTGTCCATTGGAGTTCAAAATCCTATAACTGGGATTCTCCAATGGAAATTTTTAATGAACTAAATGATGAATTCCATTTTAACCTGGACCCTACATCCAGACCAATTGGAGGTCTTCCTGGTCTCAAGGATGGACTGAGAGAACCATGGTGGTTTTCAAAACAATTTCTGAAACCTCCTCCAGCAGGAAAATCACATCCAAAAAGCAGAGTATTTGATAACCCTGCATATGGAAGAGGTCTCATTGATGCCAAAGTTGCAAAATGCATCAAGGAAATGAAACTGGGAAGAGTTGAGCTTGCAGCTTTTCTCATTCCATTAAGAAACTCTGGTTATTTCAAATTATTGAGAAGACATGGAGCAGAATTCAGGCTCTGTGAAAAGAGATTAAAATTTGGTGATGCAGACAGTTCTGCAGGAGTAAAACAAGACAAGACCATGACCTGTCCTCATTGTTCTAAAACAATTCTACTCAAAAAAGCAAAGCCATATGAGAACAACTCAGCTCCTTTCGATTCAATTGTGGCCATCATTCATGCATGAATGATTAATTATTAACCTTAATAAACAAGTAGTTTCATAATAAAATTGGAATCATGAAACAAAATACAAGACAGTTCTTCTTTGAAGAGCAAAAAAAAGCAAATGCTGTATATAATTTTAAAAAAACAAAAGCGGCAAGAGCAAAAAAACATTCATTGCTTCAAAAAATAATAAAGAATAATCACAATGATCCTCCTGGAGTGGAAAACAATCTTGCAAGAAAAGACATTCTCTTAGAAGGACCTGATTACGGCAAAGAAATAATCATAGGAGAAAAACATGTCAAATAACAACACTCCAACTGAATTATATCTCACATATCTTGAGGCAAAAGTTTTTGCATATATTCTTGCAAATCCTACAACCACTGCAACCGAAATATCAAGCAAAGCTAAAGTCTCAATTTCTGTTGTTTACAGAGCTTTGAATGTTCTCAAAGAGAATAATTTGCTGAATATAATGCAGAAAACACCAAGATTGAGAAAAGGCAATAAAATATCAATGTATTCTGCATTATTCTCAGCATACACAATCACAATTGATGCAAAAAATGGAATCAAAACAAAATTCATCACAAAAAAAAATGACAAGTATTAACATGTATTCTAACAACAAATCCAGACGTTTATGCAACACAGACCAATGCTCAAATGAGCTGCTAGCTTCTACTCTGCCTCACAGACAATATTGTGACACATGCCAACTTTTAAGAAAAAGGATGAGGGTTGCAACATCCATTGCAAACAGAAAACAAAGAGAAAAACAACAACTGAGGCAATAAAAATTGCCAACTGAGAAACAATTCAAAGAAATGCAAAAAAAGGTTAATGGTCTAGAAAAAGCATTCAATCAATTCACAACTGATTTTGCAGCATTGAGACTTGACCTCAAAGCAGCAAACATCATTCAGGATGATCCATATCTCAGACCTCCAATTGATGAACTCTCTGAGAGAAATCATGCTCCTAAAAAAACAAAAAAATCAAAAAAATTTGACTCAGATCCTTTTGGGTAAAATTTATCTAACACAAATTTTATTAATCTTAATAATTTCATATAATCATGGAAATCAAAAAAAAACTAATTACAAATGTGACAATTCTTAATATAAACACAGCTCCTCTTGTATCAATGATATCAAATGCATTAATCGCTGGAAGACCCCTTTATTGGGCTGATAGAACTCTCTTCTCCTGGGAACCATTTCCACCAAATGAGTGTGTAATAGAGGAGGCAATGAAGGGAAACATTTTTTATTTCTCACTTACAACATGTGATCTGGAAATATTTCAGGAATCACTGACTGATAACAATAATCAAAAAGTCTCAGTTATCAACTTGAATCATCACACATTATGGAGGGAAGTTCTCAAGAATGTTTGATGAAGAAAAAGAACTCTTGGAAATCAAGCTTAAAAAGATAAAGACCCATAACTGATAAAATGGCAATAAAATCCTCTGCATACAGAAAAAGACATACTGAAACACTAATAACATTAAAAATCAAGTCAATTAAAATTCTTCATTTAACAAATCAGGCCACAATGGATGATTATTAAAAGAAACATGAATTGCCAGCACTAAATTATTTACTCCATAACTATTGTGCAGTGTGTCAATTAACCCACCCCAAAGAATATTCTTTTTGCACAAGATGCAACAAACCTCTCAGAAAATCACCAAGATCCAAAATACGATCTAACATTAACCGTTACTAACTAAATACATAATTACAAGTTTATGAATAATAATGATCCCTGCAAAGTGTTTCCTGCAGGGACTGATGATGTGAAAAGGGGAGTTTCACACATCATTAATTAATTCATTCAATAAATAATCGTCTTTTATTATTTTTGATAATCACAATTTCAACATTTGATCAACTATTTTAAACAAAAAAAAAACAAATCAACAAGATCAAAAATTTGATCTTAAAAGATTATTAACCTTATGATTTAATATGATTGTATTGTGAAAAATAATTCATTAAAAAAATCACATGATCCAATTAACAAGTCTCACCGAAAAAAAATATGGACTCTTTTTTTAAAACGAGATCAAATCAATAATTTAATTCAGTGTACTTTATGCAATATGCCTGAAATGTTGGATGACAATACAAACGACTACAAAATGACTATTGGTCATTTAAATATTCAACGTTCAAAATATTCTAAATATTATAATTCCAATCATGAGGCAAATCTAACTCCTCAACACAATATTTGCAATCAACGTTTGAATGGATTGGATTTCTATGAAAAACATGAGCATATTTTAATCAAAGTTTTTAAATCAAATTTGGCTTGGTCAACAAGTTTATCAACTGTTAGAAAAGAAAAAGTTGTTGAACTTTTAACAGAATCATCTGATATTACTGATGAAAAATCACGATTATATGATGGAATATGTGAAAAATATCTACATTTAGTTCTAAAAACACACACTGATGAAATTCCATTCTCTATTGCAAAAGAAGATATCTCTGGAATATGCAAATCTCAATATAATTTTGGTAGCTCCTTCTCTGTAACTAGACATCTAAAAACCATGTGTAATCGATTTAATTTATTGTATGTATTGGAAGAAAATTCTGATCGCGTAAAAATAATTCGTCTTATGCGTAAGGATGAACGTGCATTGGCATCATCTATTTTAAAACAATTTAAAACTATTACTCATTCTTTATCTTTAAAATAATTTTTTCACATACTTTCTGATCTTACTGATCACACACACACGGACTTTTTTTTATTTCTTCAACATTTTTCTAATACCATTTCATCAATGTAATTATTTCATCTTTTCACATGCTTTCTTGTAATTTAGAAGGGGTGTTGGCACGTGTGTGTGTGTGTGTGTGATCACTGCGATCAGAATCCATAAAACTTATTACCATAACTAAACAACACTAACTAACTAAGACTCAATGGAAACAAATACATTTTCACAATTCATCAAATTCAATTCAACAAAAACCTCTTAACTTAGATGTAGGTGGAGTATATAATGGCAAAAGCATCATCCGAACCTAATATTATGGATGAAGGTGATCAATTACCAAATCCACGTAAACCTGAATTACAAGAACTTATCCAGAGAATTCCAGGAACAACAAAGTTTGAAAAGTTCCAATTCATGAGAGGCATGGCATACACTGAATTGCAAATCTGTAAGTCACTATCCATCAAAACTCATGCAGCCTTCCACATGATGGACCAAAAGGCCGATAACATTGTTTCAAATTATCTCAGATATCAGGCCAAAACTGGCCATCTTCAAAATCTTACAACAGCACTAAAAATTGGATGGAACAACGTCTATGCCTTGGAACGGGCTGCAAAGGATGCTGAATCTCTAAGAAAACAACATCCTAAAGAAACTAAATATTACTATCCGGAGAATCACTTCAGACAGACACTCGCAACAGCTCTCAAGGATGTTGTGGAACTCCAAAAGAATGAGCCATTGGCAGCAGCATTTGACCTCTTCATCAAGGAAAATATAATTAATACTAACCACTCAAAAAAGAAATCAGGAGCTCCTGGAGGTCTTGCATTATATCCAAAGGACTTGAAGAATTGAGATATTTTAACACACTAACATTTTTCTTAATTTCAATAAATATCACTTACATTATACTATTCAGTATGTATGAATGAGTGACACAAATTGAGAAATAATCATCAATCAGGTTATCGTAACTTTCAAGAATACTATTCAGTTGATTCCAAATTCCCTAATGTTCCAAACAATCTCCTAGACTGGATCTCCCTAGTAACAAAGAACACTCCTGGCAATGACTATTCATACATTCCATATCAAATGTGGATTCCAATTATAAAATCAAGAGCAAAACGTAAGGCTCTCCTCTTCTGCAGACAGTCCTTCAAGACCACCTACTTTGGATTTGAATCATCACATGTTGCTGCATCTAAAAAAAGAGCAACAACTTGCTATGTTGCACCAGATGAGGACAAGCTCTCAACCTTTGCTGATCAAAAATATAGATCAGACATGCTTGATGCATCACCATTGCTAAAGTCAATGATATCAGGATCATCATATGGTCTTCCTGGAAGACGAACCAAAGTCCAGTGGAAAAATGGTTCATTTAATTGGCATGTCACAGATGAGGGAGGATATAAAAAAGTTGAAGGAAAATCTGGAGACCTGATAATTTATGATGAAATTCAAGAGCATGACCTCCAAGCTCTAGCAAAGGCACAGCTCGCACAATCCAAAAAACAAGGTAGAGAGCTCTTTGGAGGAGTTGGAGGAGAATATGGTTCTGCATGGGAGAGACTCTGGCTTGAAACTGATCAGCAAGAATGGAAATATGACATTGATGATGATTACACTGACTCTGCTGGAAGAATATGGCCTGGTCAGGGTTGGAGAAAAAAACTCCAGTTTGGACTCTTTGAGAATCAGCAAGGAATCAAGGAAAAAGGACTGATCTATGGGGCATACATGGCTGAAGTTCTCAGAGGGGAATGGGATGCAGCAGCTCCTGATAATTACATATTTCCAGGATGGCATCTCTCTCAGGTAAATCTCTGTCACATTCCATTATCCATGGCTGATGCAAAAAATCTCTATAATCTAGACCCATCAAAATCAATTGAATATATGGAGATGACATATCCAAGATTGTTATCAATTGCTCATGTCCATGGTGGATTCTACAAAGCACCAAGAAAACCTCTCTCTCGTCAGGACTGTCTTAACTGCATGGAGCCATATGATTATCTAGGATTCTTCAATCCATCTGATATTCTAGAATTCATTGAGATATTTCCTGGAAGAGTTGTCATGCTTATGGGAATTGACTGGGGTTCTGGCAACTCTGGCTCATCAGAAACCGTAATAACAATCATGATGAAATGGCTTGGAGTTGATTCAACTGGCCAGTATAATCCTGCATGGGATCGTTATTTTATCGTCTTCCAGGAGAGACTTCCATATGAAATGTCTGAAACCATGGAGGAGGCATATCATGCAATTGAATTATTTAGAAAATACTATTGCGATTTTGGAGTTGCAGATCTTGGTTATGGAGCAAAACAAGTCAAGGCAATAATTGATGGAGGAATTCATCCAGTAACTGGAGAAAGAATAAGAGGACTATCTCTTGGTCATTTCATTGGAGCATGGTCCAGAGGCAAACCAACAAAAGTCTCAGAGGCAAACCAATCTGATTATGATGATGAGGGTAATGAGGAAGTCTCTCACTTGCTACTAGACAAAACAACATTTGTTGAGGCATTTATTGATCATGTCAAATGGACCGTATTACACCCAGCTTATCTCAATGAATCAAAAGAAACTCAGGCAAAGTTCTCAAGACAAAAACTTGCAATTCCATATTCCAATCAATGGATGGTAACTCCATTAATCAATGACATGACAGCAATTGAGAGAACTGACATTGAAGCTGACATCCTAGTGACAAAAGCCATCACAAAACAGAATCCAAAAAAGGAATATAATCATCCTGCAGATTCTGTTGTCTCCATGACAAACTGCTTTGCTGCAGACAATCACTTCAAAAAGTTTGGAGCATTCAAGGGAACAAGAAAAAGAAGAAATACATCAGGACCTGGAGCATCATCATCATCATCATCATCAGATGCACATACAAATATCTTTGGAGGAACAAGAGGCAACAGGAGGAGAAGACGATAATAAGATGAGATGTTATAAATGTCTAAAATGTTACTCCGCAATGACTGCAAAAAATACAATCATCCAATATGGCAAATGTAGAGCATGCATGATCAAAAAGTATGGTAGCAATCATAAGCATTGGCCACTGGGAAAAATTATGCCATTATCAGGGGATATTGATTCATTATGAGATGTACTGAACAAGTAAAAATATTTTATAAAGATCCTGTCACTTTCACTGAATTTGATGACAATGGAAATCTCAAGACCTGGATTGTTGAGAGATGGACACACACAATGCAGCAATGTCCAACAACTACAAAGATAAAGTCTGCTCGCTGCTGGAAACGCTGGAATATATGTGGATATCATGCTGCTCAAAGATTCCCTGAATTATATCCAAAATCAAATGGCTCCTCAACTGGGGGAAGACTTGGCAAATCAAAACAACAAGAATCCAATAACAAACAAACTAAACCTCTGACACATCCTTTAATTATTCCATCTTTGTTGACATAACATAGAGCCAGGATATTTAAACTGCTTTTCTCTTGCCTCAAAATTGGTTTTATGATTCCTCCTACTCTTTTATCATCTAACACAAATTTTATTAATCTTAATAATATACACTTTATATGAAAAAATTAAATAAACTTTCTTCTTCACAAATACAAAAAATCGAACAAATCAAATCAAAATGGATTAATCATTATCTCAATTCAGGTTATGAAACCAACTATGAAAAACTAAGACCATTAATTGATTGGACATATCAGAAAGCAGGGTTAAAATCAAAACCTTTTATATTCATTGCAGATGGATATTTTTCTCAAAAAATCATGATTAATTATATCATACAATATTTGAAGATGGATTTATTTGATACCTTAAAAATTGCAGGCCAAATTACAAACCAAGTTGCAAGCCAAGTTACAAACCAAGTTACAAACCAAGTTAGAAGCCAAGTTGCAGACCAAGTTGCAGACCAAGTTACAAACCAAGTTGCAGACCAAGTTACAACCCAAGTTGCAGACCAAGTTACAACCCAAGTTACAAACCAAGTTACAACCCAAGTTACAGACCAAGTTGCAGACCAAGTTACAGACCAAGTTAGAAGCCAAGTTGCAGACCAAGTTAGAAGCCAAGTTACAAACCAAGTTGCAGACCAAGTTAGAAGCCAAGTTGCAGACCAAGTTAGAAGCCAAGTTACAAACCAAGTTGCAGACCAAGTTAGAAGCCAAGTTACAAACCAAGTTAAAAGCCAAGTTAGAAGCCAAGTTAGAAGCCAAGTTACAACCCAAGTTGCAGACCAAGTTAGAAGCCAAGTTAAAAGCCAAGTTGCAGACCAAGTTGTAAACCAAGTTACAGACCAAGTTACAAACCAAGTTACAGACCAAGTTACAAACCAAGTTACAACCCAAGTTGCAGACCAAGTTGCAAGCCAAGTTGCAAGCCAAGTTGCAAGCCAAATTACAGACCAAGTTAGAAGCCAAGTTACAACCCAAGTTGCAGACCAAGTTGCAGACCAAGTTACAACCCAAGTTACAAACCAAATTACAGACCAAGTTAGAAGCCAAGTTACAAACCAAGTTGCAGACCAAGTTAGAAGCCAAGTTGCAAGCCAAGTTGCAAGCCAAGTTACAAACCAAGTTAGAAGCCAAAAATTACAATTCATTGAACAATGGTTTGGAGTATGGAATGCAGGATGGTTGAGCTTTTATGATTATTTTGATGAAATCAATATAATTGAAAATAAAGAATTTACAAACTATAAAACACTACAATTAGAAGGATTTAGTATTGTTCTCTTTGAGCTCTTTGTTGTAATTTGTAAGATGCCAAAAAAAACGTTACGAGATGATTCTAATAGACTTCACTCTGTATCTGATGCAGCGATACAATGGCGTGATAATCAAAATCAATACTTCATTCACGGTGTAAATTTTGAGAAAAAACTATGGGACAAAGTATCTGAAAGAAAATTAACAGCAAAACAAGTTTTAGGTATAAAAAATATAGAGCAAAGATTTGCAACAATTAGGCATTATGGGATGGATGCAATCTTTGATGAGTTAGATTATACCTTACTAGACAAGTCAAAGCGTGGAAATGAACTATACTCCATCAAAGGAATCAATCCTGAAAAATCAGTTCTATATCTAAAGTATAATGATATTTCCCCTACTGGAAGAATATTTGTCAAAGGAATACCTGACACTGATGATTTAGGAGAAAAAATAACATCTGCTGATCAAGCTCAGGCTTGGAGCCATCATATGACTCTACAACAATATAATAATTTAAGGGTAGAGTCCTAATTACAGTCATGCAAGAAATAAACAATATTGTAAGACATGGTGATGTCGATATAATTCCAATCGAAATGACATCACTAAAATCAATCCCAAAAGAAGCAATACAACAAAAAGATAACGTAGTAATGCACGGTGAATCTGGCCACACACACAAAATCAAAAATGGTCAAATTCTCGTAATGCCTGAATCTGTTGAAGTAAAAACTTCTAGCGGAACCAAACAGGTAGAAAAATTCTTACACATTTCAGAAACTACGACAATATCTCATGAGGAACATCTCACCAAACCCATTCTAAAGGGTGATTATATAGTTCTTCAAGAAAGAGAAATGGATCATATTGCCGAAGTTGAAAGAATTGTGTTGGATTAACTTCACCACCCTCTTTTTTTTATCGAATTATAAATAATTCACATCCTAAACAAAATCATCAATATGCCCTCATTCCTTGGAATAACAAATCCACATGCATCAGAAGCTGACACATCATCCAGAGGTTCTCTTCCAAAAACTATCAAACCAAAAAAGAAAAGATCATCATCAGCTAAAAAGAAAACAAAAATTCTCTCATCTCAAGAGTCATCATTATTCTCAGGTCCCACAAAATCCAAAATTAAAAATAAAAAGAATATGCTCCAAATTGAATCATTTAATCTCAATAAACATCAGGTGATGCATCCATCATGGTCCCAACAAATGCCAGTCAAAGCTCCTCCTGGATTCTCAGAAGCTCTTGAAACTTTCAAAAAGGTTGGAGCTGGAGGAATTGGAACTGATTTTCCTCAAGGTGATATCAGTCAACCGTTTTGGTTCTCAAACATTGGAGGCAATCATTTCCCAAGAGAGGGATTCACATACAAGCCTTATGATCTTCCAATTGTTCCACTTGCAGAACAACTCAAAGGATATCGTGATGATGCAGATGCAAGAATGGGAATTGATTTTCTTGCAGCAAAAGTCACTGGAGGAGAACATTATTTCAAAGCAAAGACCAAGAACCTCTCATCTTATGTTGAAAAATGGACCAAGAAAATTAATCTAAACTGGCTAACTTGGCAGATAGGAAAAGAACTCATGGCATATGGTGACTGTTTTATCAAATGCAGAGTTCCAATTTGGCAAGCCACAAAGCCTGAAGATTTTCAAATCATTCCAATAGAGTCTGCAGTCCGTATTTGGTGGACTCCTGACAGGAGACCATTATGGTATGAATTTAGAGGAGCAGAATATAATGGATATTTCAGAACAGGAGAGATCATCCATTTCACCTGGAATCAAACAAATGGTCAGATCTTTGGATTTGGCCTCATGGCACAATTAACCAATCGTGTCACCTACATGGAAGACACACCAGACGGTCCAGTGATAAAAGAGAGAGAATCACTCATTGACATCAAACATGCAATGCAGAACATATTTGCAAAAATTGCAAAGAGATATCTTCCAAGATTAATCATTGATGCAAACAATGCAGCAGAAGACACAACTGATGCAATCAGAGAAGAGATGAGAACTCTCCATGATTCAGAGGACATTGTTCATAGAATCCCTGGCCTAAAGGCAGAGATGATTGGAAATGACACAAGGCCAGTTGATGTGACAGGCTTCATGGATTTCATCCAGTCTGATATTTTCAAGGCTCTCCAAACATCAAAGGGCAGAATTGCAGGACAGTCTGCTGGTCCAACTTATGCCAATGGAGAAGAGTCAGCAATATTAGATGAAATTGGTCTCTCTCAATTTCCTATTCAATTAAAATTTCAAATTGAGACAATGATTATAAAACCATGGTATGAATTCAACAGAACAACAGATGAGTTCCTCTGGAATGGTTTAATCAAAGTTCCATGGGATGAAGGGGATTTCTCATTAGAATTTGGAAAACAAACCAAAAAGGACCTTGAACCTGAACAAATTGCTCAATGGGTTCAGATGCTCATGAGTGCAAATCAAATCTCTCCAATTGAATTGAGAAAAATTGCAGCAAAGATTGGAGTTCCTGAACTACTCTCAGACTTTGAGGGAGGAATGGCTCCTGATCAACCTGGAATGTCTATGATGGGAGGAGGCGGTTCTTCAACTCCATTCAACAATCCTGAATCCTCAATGAAAAATGATCCTACTGGAGAAAAAGGTTCTGGAGATGGAGAAGGCGGTTCAACACATGGAGTGGAAAATAATGCAATGCAGCAGAATCAACCACAAAAACCATCATCATCTAAAAAATCTAAATTCTCTAAAGCCTAGGGGGTATGAGGTGGGGTGGGGGTATGACCCCCCCCAACACATCTTTTATTAAGATTATAAATCAATTTCAAACATTGACTCTCTCAAAACAATGGTTCATAGATACAATTACACGTTACACTGAGAAGAGAAAATATGCTCAGGGACTTGAAAACAGTTTCAAACTAGATGGAATCATTGAAGGATTAAATCTGGCATTAATTCAGCAATCAAGAGCTCCTGAATCAACCTCATTAAAACCAAAAGATATTGATATCAATAAAGGATATGAATCAATTGTAAAATATTACATGAAAAAAGGATATGCAAAAGAACATGCAAACAGCATTGCAATAAAAACAATATTCAACAAAAGCAATCCACAAAAAACATAAAATCTAACATTACTTTTATTAACATTAATAATTATCAGAATACATGTCTGAACAAACCAATTCCAAAGTATATTCATTCTCAACTACTGACAACCAACTCCAAAAGAAATTAGATGAACTCCAAGATGACAAAATATTCTCTGCAATAATTAACAAGCATCTCAAAAAAATATTCAACATCAAATAAAGAGGAGGAGTCTCAATCATTTTGCTTAACATGTTTTATTCCATACTAGTCTCAAAATCTGACAGAAATCAGGCCATGGTTTACAGGAGAAGAATGGAGAGAAAATCTGCTCCAAAATTAAAAATAAGATTTTGGGATGACACTGATCCTGATATTAAACAGACCTTGATATCTGAGACTATAACCAATGTTAATCTTGCAACAGTCAGATTCATCAGATTCATGCAGTCACTTGAAATAAAATATACTCACCATATGGATGACAACATTAAGGAAATGGACCATGATGGCAATCTAAAATTCCATCTTAATAATATCAATGGGTGGCATCCATGAAAGAAACAAGAAAATGTTGCATGTGCTGGAAATCATTTAGAACCAAAAAATCATCAGATAGAAAATGCTGTTCTACTGAATGTTCACGCAAATACACTGCTACTATTCAGAATACTCCAGAACACAAAGCAAAGAGAAAAGCATATCAGAATACTCCAGAACAAAAAGCAAAGAGAAAAGCATATCAGAATACTCCAGAACAAAAAGCAAAGAGAAAAGCAGTCAGAGATACTCCAGAACACAAAGCAAAGATGAAAGCATATCAGAATACTCCAGAACACAAAGCAAAGAGAAAAGCAGTCAGAGATACTCCAGAACACAAAGCAAAGAGAAAAGCATATCAGAATACTCCAGAACAAAAAGCAAAGATGAAAGCATATCAGAATACTCCAGAACAAAAAGCAAAGAGAAAAGCATATCAGAATACTCCAGAACACAAAGCAAAGA
>Ga0209976_10000221_pt1 | contig 41948 bp, 31 predicted proteins | sample SumtaG_FD_182806 | JGI IMG/M metagenome (GOLD analysis project Ga0209976, IMG submission 182806) | Deep subsurface microbial communities from Indian Ocean to uncover new lineages of life (NeLLi) - Sumatra_00157 metaG (SPAdes) (version 2) | ecosystem: Environmental > Aquatic > Marine > Oceanic >...
ATCAGCGGCTGCATCATAATGGCCAATCTTAGTTATAGGGAAACCATGGTTCGAAAGGAAAATTGCTACATCGGTACCTTGTTTAACAGTAGAAAGTTCTTCTTTTACCTTTAGAACTACACCTCGAATCAATTCTTTATGGTCACCAATCTGATTCGCGAATACTACAGGGATTTTAACCCCAGTTTGATGGATCCCATTTAATAAATGTTGCCGACAGTAATGATTAGACATTGAATCTGAGATAACATGAAAATGTTCGGCTACAGCTATTCCATCGCATCCCTCATTAACCAATTCCTGACCAACTTGATAAGGAGATTGTACTTTTTTTTCGGGAAATGGATCATTACCATAGGCAAATCTAATTAAAAGCTGATTGCCATACTTTTCTTCCAACTGTCGTTTAACCTCAATTTTCTGGGGTTGGGTATGTTCATAAAATGGGGAATGATTTTTCATTAGAAGCCATTTTCGGCAGATATTTAAACCATAAAATTGATAGAAATCGGGTTCATCTCGGCCAGGTCCCATTCCCTTAAGAAGATAATGAGCTTCTCGTGGTGCTGGAATCAATCCAATGATCTTTTTACGGGATGGAATAAATTTAGTAAACTCAGTATGAGGTTTGAGCCATGCGTCAATCAGATCTGGTTTTGGATGTGGTTCCTTAGAAAAAATATCATTTCGTTCCATTAGGATAGTACCTCTTTTTGCTCTCAATACAACCTTAGGAATTATGCCCATATCAATAAGACTCTTTCCTAGGATACGGAATGAATAATATGTGTACTCGTTATATTCGGGTGGTTCTCCAAAACCAAGAAGTATAACTCCAATTTTAGGGTTCATATTTCATCAAAAAAAATTCATATAATAAATATAGACTGAGGAAGAAATATATAAATGTTTTTAGGCTAGAATAATGGACCAAATAGTAAGAAATTTAAGTTAATATTAATAACAAATTAAAATTTTGAATAACAAATTAACGTTTTAAGCTTTAAGTTCAATTTTCCTTTTTTTCTTCGTATCCTGAACCGTAAGGTAAGCCAAAGATTCCCTTTTTGACCATAGGGGCGTGAAACGTACCCTTAGCCCATGGAGCAGGAAACCTTTGAGCGCTGGTCGAGGAAACTAAAGCAATCATGAAAAAAGAGATAAAAATAGAATAATTACCCCATATTGTGAGAAAACCTAAACTAAAAATTACGTTGGGAGTATGACAAGTAAAAGTTTTAATAAGAATAGATCTTGGTGTATCATGCTCTGGGCTCACGTAAATATCCCAGAAATATAATTGGGGGTAAGATTGCCACAGAGCAATGCTAAAGAAAGATAAGATGTAGATAACCCAAGGATAAACACCAGTTAAACTCCAGAGATGGAAAAACGAGAGAAGAAGTCCTCCAGTACTAAATCCCCATATAACACCAAACACAATTTCAGATCCTATATATAACTTCCTATCGAATTTTAGCGTATTACGAGGCCACTGAAACATATATGCGAAAATGATAAACGAGTAACAGAAAATAACATAAACTATCCAATAGCTATTTGAAATCTGCTCTAAAGTGAAAATTGGTTTTGTAATTATTTGTTCTAGAGTACCAGAGATTGTAATAATAATATTGCAGAAGGAAAAGTAGATCAATGCACGTGTCCATGCTGCACCTGGTTTCCAGACATCTATGGGAAGATTTCTATATTTGCTTATATAAACCCCGATCATTATTACGCCGAATATGATAATAAAGGTCAAATAAGCGATTATGAAGATCATATCTTATTCTCTATTTTAAACTCCTTTTAAGTATATTATAAAATCTCTCTCAATTATTTATGATATCTGTTCATTAGACTTTAAATTCTTTCATTCTTCCCCATAAAATTCCAACATATAAACCAAAAACGCCCAGTAATACGCCTGTTAACATATCCAAAAGAATTGCTTCTAGTACAGAAATAGAATATATCTCTAACACCATTGAATGAGCCAGATTTAAAAGAAACATAATGCTAGCTGTCAATATTGGAACGAGTAATAATAGAATGATCAAGATATTTTTAGAAATTTTCTTCCCTTCTTTGCTAACTCTCCCCATTTTTACATCAACCCTAAACTTTGTTTTTGAAACATTCCACATCCAAATGGCAACAATTAATCCTATGTATAACATCTCAATATGAAACGGTATGAAACCTACGAAACCTTCGACGAAGATTAAGTCAAGATTACTCCTTAGACTAAGACTGAGAAGTATATAAAGTAAAATCATACTCCAAGGGATCACAAAATTAATAAAAAAGTAATTTCTAAATGGTTTTTGTTTAATATTCTTATTTATATATACGCTCCAGAAAGACACTAATTCTTGATGTAAATGTCTCCTTAAAAGTAATGTAGTGAAAATAACTACTATACAAATAGAAGTTATAATAGAAATTATAGGATATAATAGTTCCGGAATTAAAAACCAGAAAATCAACCAAATGAAAATAGTTACTGTTCCTCCAACAATAATGGCTTCTAGTCCTAATCTATGCCAAGGATTTTTGAAAGTCTCATTAATCTCTCTCTCCTCTATTTTCCACTTCTCTTTAATACAATCTCGGCGTGAACCAAAAATTATACTAATAGGAACTGTTAATATTCCAAATGGAATAAATAATATCATAAAACCCATACTTGTAAAACCTGGAATAATTGAATCAATTAATGATACAATTGGACCCACTAAAATGAAATATATACTCGCAAAGATTAAAGTTTCTACGATTATAGTAATAAGACTAGTTACATAAAGTACATTTATCCACTCCTTTAGGTTCTTAGCTTTTTTAATTTCATTTCCTGTTTTATTCATTATTATATTCCTTCAAACTAGGAGTCACTATAGCTTTGTTATGTTAATGTGTAAAGAGACTTAAAATTTAAAAACTATTTTGTTATAAAGATAAATAGTTTAAAACGATATTATTATATCTACATTGCACGTTCATTTAGAATAAGAAAAATTTTTCAAGATATTAGCTGTCTCAGGAGCATATACTCGTGTTAAAAAACTCAAGGATGATTTGCAGAAATTAAAAAGTATTCTATCAATCGGGTTCTTTATAATTGATAATAAAATAGACAAAGAATTTGAGAAAGAGAAAAAATAAGAATAATAGATTCCAAACCTTTAAGAAAGAGTCCAAGGTATAAGGCGATTTGGGATGGAATTTTTATTCATTATTCAGGGTTGTGTGTGTTAACGATATTTCTATAATGAAGTTAGTTGGATTTAAATTCAAAAGCAGTACTAGTTTAGTAATTTTTTGTATTTTCTAAAAAGAATTAAAATTAAAAAAAAAAACAGATTTAAAACTTAATTCAAGAATTTTATAAATCTTTTTCTTGGACAGTTTTTCGGTTGTTGGCTTTAGCTCTAGCTATTGCTTTGTCAAGAACTTCAATAATTGCATTATTAAGAGCTGGACCATCAATTACGTCTCCACTAGTATTGCATTCTTTACCCTTAATATATTCTCGAACTTTGCTTTTTACAAAAAGAGCCTCTACTGTGCCTTTTTTTGCCATTTTTTTATTCCTCCTTTCTATAATGATTTAAAAACGATTTAAATTAAATTATATTTAAATATAATTCTGTATTGCTTATTTTTAAACTTTAAGGTTAGATCATCTTAAATGATGAATAATAACCTTCTAAATGCAAATCTTATGAAATTAAAATTGTGTGAAATTAGGGTTCAGTTTTGTAATTACGCAAAATATTAAAAAGATTTTCTTAAATTCTAGTTGGAAATGATTTAGTTTGTACAATAATATAAAGAAAATAGATGAAAATAATGTTTCTAAGTGGAAGAAAGAGAACTAACTTGATTTTAAAAAATGATATTGTTCCGGTGAAGTATTTTATTAATTAAAATTATTAATTGTTGACTAAAATTACTTAAATCGGAAAATTTTTATCCACAATAAAACACTAATAGAAATATAATTTAAAAAATAATAAGTAGTGTGGTAATTCTTGAGTAATACAATATTTTCAAGAGCACCAGTTCGAATTTGTGATATAGGGGGATGGACTGATACTTGGTTTTGCCCTGACGGTGCTGTTTTTAATATTTGTGTCGATCTTTATAGTTACGTCAGGATAGTTCCCTCTAATAACAATAGGATAACTATTACCTCAGAAAATCTTAATCTACAAACCAAAATTGATGACCTACAAAACATACATTATGATGGGACTCTTGATTTGTTAAAAGCTGCTGTAAAGAGAATGGAGATTAAAAAAGGATTGAATATTTATGTTAGAACAGAAGCACCTCCTGGTTGTGGAACTGGTACAAGTGCAAGTGTAGCTGTTGCACTAATTGCTGCTTTGACAAATGTCTCAGAAAAGCATCTAAAACCTGAAGAAATTGCAATTTTGGCCCACAAACTTGAAGTTGAAGAATTAGAATTGGAGAGTGGTGTTCAGGATCAATATGCGACAGCATTTGGAGGTATTAATTTTATGGAAATCTCTTATCCTTTAGTTGAAATATCACCTATTCGAATCAATACTGAAAAAATATGTGAATTGGAGAGCCAATTGATATTAGTCTTCCTAAGTTCCCGGAGTTCAAGTGAAATGCATAAAGGGGTAATTGAAAACTATAATAAGGGAGACACAGCAACTCATAAATCTTTTGAAATAATAAAAAACTGTGCAATTGATATGAAAAAAGCAATTTCTACCAAAGATCTTACTTACATGGGAGATTTAATGAATAAAAATTGGGAAGCACAAAAGAAACTACATAAGTTAATGGTTAATCCCATCATAGAAAGAGCTGAACACATCGCAATGAAGAATGGGGCAATAGGTTTTAAACTAAATGGTGCTGGGGGAGGGGGTTCAGCTTCTATAATAGCAGATATTGGGAAAGAATACTCTTTAAGAAGAAAATTATCTGATGCTGGTTTCCAACTCCTTCCAGTAAAGTTAGATTTCAAGGGTGTTCATACTTGGAGAGCATGATATTCAGTTTTTTCCTAAAATTTAAAAATAATTATTAAGCCATTAATTTTCTATAGTAATCTGCTCCCCGGGTTACAAAATTATCAAAAGAAAACTTTACCTGTTCGAATGCTTTCCTAGTGCCTATTTCCAATATTGGATCACTATAATAATATTCACCAAAAGAATTTTGGAAGAACTTCCCGTTTGGTGAAATCATTAGATAAGATTCATTAGTAATTTCGTTTGATTCCACTATAGGTTTTAGGTTTTTATGAGTTTGGATGAATTTTTCAAACTGCCATCCTTTAAGTTTTTCATATTTAGAAGCACATGCAAATTTTGCATCAGTAAGTAGAGTTAATTCTAGGACTTTCCATCTAATTGGATTTAATTGTGAGATTAAATCAGTTAGATTTTCGTTCCAATTTAAGGAAGTCACTACAGTATTAATTTTTAATGGTATATTGAATCTATTAATTAATTCTACACGATTTTTAATCAGATTAACATGTGAATATGGTTTTATTTTTTCATTATTATTCGTTAAACATCGTCCGAGCTGGTAATTAACCTCTTCATCTGATGAATCAATACTTAAACCAATTAAATCGATATTTTTATAAGATTTAGTGAGGAATTTCTTTGTTAATCCTGTTCCATTAGATATTAAGGATGTAAATAATCCTAAATCTTTACTAAATTTTATTAATTTTGATAAATTCTGAACTAATGTGGGCTCACCACCCGCGAAATTGATTTTTTCGCAACCACTATCAGCCAATTCTGTTATAAGTTCAAATTGTTCTATTTCAGATAATTCATAGCTGTTATGGTCAAATTTTGCAAAGCAAAAATCACATTTATAGTTACATTGCTGGGTAATATGAAAATTAATCGAATTCGGTAGTTTTTTCTTCATTTACATCCCTTAAATTAATTTAGAACAACTCTAAAACAAATGAATTAACTAACCTTTTCACTTAAGACTTACTATGAAAATTAATTTTTATCAATATTGAATTTTTTTTGACTGAATTTTTCATACTTGATATGTAATAATTTAATTTTGAAAACTCGTATTATAAATTGTGGAATAAAAACCATTTAAAAAAAAAATGAGATGATATTAAAATGGGTGGATATGGAGATGACTACGATTATAGCACTGATACTAAAGTAGTCAAGAAAACTGCGAAGGCTTATAATGTTGCAGCTAAACGTGATTATAAACCTCATAAAATTGAAACGAGAAAAAAGCTTCCTCCTCCTCTAAATAAAGTGTTATTGACTAAGGCACATTTCCCGATTGTCATTGCCGTTGATGTAACGGGAAGTATGAAAACTTTACCTCAACTTATTTTTGAAAAATTATGTTTGCTTTATAATGAGGTCTTATTTTTTTTGCCCGAGGAACTGAAAGATAGTACGGAGATTTCCTTTACAGCTGTAGGGGATGCCTATACAGATGGTTATCCTATACAAATTACGGATTTTGGCAAAGGATTTGAATTAGATAAAAACATTAAGAGTCTTTACCCGGAAGGTGGCGGAGGAGGACAAGCTAGAGAATCTTATGAACTAACGGCCTACTTTTATGCTAAACATTGCGAAATGCCGGACATTCTAAAGAAGCCGCGTCCTATGTTTATCTTTATTGGAGATGAGGGTTACTATAGTAAAGTCAATCGTAGTCATATAATGGATTTGATTGGTGATAAACCTAAAACCGACCTAATTAGCGAAGATATTTTTAATGATTTAAAATCGAAGTTTGATGTGTACATATTACGTGTTGAATATGGGGGCGATGAAGAAGAGGATATACATGAAATGTGGCAAAAAGCTTTGGGAGCTGAAAGAGTACTTATGCTTAGAGAACCACAACGAGTTGTTGACACTATATTAGGATTAATAGCTGCAACAGTAGATAGGTTTGACGGATTTAAGGAACGTATCGAAATAAGACAAACTCCAGAGCAGGTAGATCAAGTGTATACCTCTTTAGATGGTTTAAAGATGGAGAATAAATCTTATATGTACAATTTCCAAGTATTAAAATGTCCCGCATGTGGTGGTACTTTAAAGGAAGCACCGGAGCACAACAAGCCAAAAAATTGTCCATTTTGTTCAGCACTTCTAGTCAGAATCTAACAATTAAAATTTATGCCTATTAGAAAGAGGTTAATAATCCTTTTTTTTTATTAAATTGACATAGCTCCTTTGACTGAAATTAGCTTAATTAACGATGAAAATATTTCAAAATAAAGATAAAATGATATAAATTATGGTCGCAACTATCGAATGTGACACTATTGGGGAAGTTTGGCAAAAGGCTTTTAATTTAATAATGGTAAACGGGAAAACGATAGAAGATGATAATGAAGAACTTATCGAATTGTTGCATTTATTTCTAATAGTAAATTCACCTGAAGAAGAGGTACTAATTGTACAGGAACAAGATGAAACTATGAAGAAGTGGATGCAAGAAAATTTTACTCAAATCAAGCGAGTACCTGAATTAAATAATTCTTGGAGTTATGGTTGGAGATTATTTAATTTCCAAGGGAAAAATCAAATTGATTGGGTAATAGAGAAACTTAAAAAGAAACCTGAAAGCAAGTCGGCAACTATTTCGATGCTGCAAAGGGCTGGTGAAGAATCATATGTCCCTTGTGTGAGTTTGCTAGATTTTAAAATTCGAGACAAGCAACTTTGGTTAACGGCAACATGTCGGAGTCTTGATTTTGGAAAAAAAGCCCTATACAATTTTATCAATTTATCAAGGTTAAGCAGAAAAGTTGCGGATGAGTTAGGTGTTTTAAAAAATCGTTTATTTATAAATATTAATTCTGCTCATATATATAAGAAAGATATAGAAAAAAAGGATTGAACTTTAAATATGAATGAAGAATATTGGCGAAATTTATTAGTTCAAAATAGCAAATTATATGGAAAAAATGTTCATTCAATAGAAGCAATCATAGTTGAGAACCGAGGTTATGTAAGGGAGATTCCTCGAGATGAGTATGTAATTTTAATTTTTTCTGGTGGGATGGATTCTACAATACTTATTGATATTATAATAAGTCAATGGAATTGTAAAGTTGTTTTACTTTATTATAAACGAAAATCTAAAAATCAAAAATGGGAGGAAGAGTCAGTTGATTATTTTTTTAATTTTTTTCAGAAGAAATTTCCACAAAACGTAATTGAACTTATAAAGTTAGAAATTGAAATCCCTTTACGATTTAATAAAGAGTATCTTGATCGCACTCGTCAAAAAGTTATGATGCTCCCCCTAAGAAACTCTATTATGTGGGATAACGCCTTTACTCAAGCGGTTTATCTAAGTGGTAAATATAAGACTACAATAAGGACGGTTATTGCTGGTTCTGTGAAGGAAGATAAATCAAGTCCCGAATCTGGAATATTATCAATATTGTCTCAAAATGTTCATACTTGCATTTCCATGGGAATTTGGTATTACCAACTGTTAGCACCATTTATCGATGGTTCTTTAGAAAAAGTATATAGTAAAGTTGATCTGCTTCAATATGCTAAGAAACATAATATCCCAATTGAACGTACTCGATCATGTTTTGGAGCAGATGAAGCACCATGTAATAAGTGCCTTGCTTGTGAAAATCGTAATAACGCCTATTCTCAATTAAATATTTTAGAGAAAAATTAAATATATAATAAAAAATCAAATTAAAATTGTGTATTATTATGCCTAATTCGTTAAAAATATATCTTTCTTCAATTCCAGGACAACAATTCTCTCAGGAGACTATCCAGTCTCCTCTATTAGAAGGAATTAGATGCAATACTGCAGTTCCAACTCCTAGTTTAAAAGTAAAAATATTAAAAAATTTCCAAGGTGTAATCTTCCCAATAAAAGGGTGGGTCGATTTAAAGACTCGGGAACTCCGAATTACTAAAGAGGCCAAGGCTCCATACGATTATCTTGAGTTAAATCACAATATTGAAGTAAATACCCCTACACCAATGTACTATAACGAAGGTAAAAATGTAGTAATTGTAAAACAAGTTTTTGATGGGAATAAATTAATCATTAAACCTCCCGATAACTATACCGGTAAAGAAATAATTAATTTTGGAAAAGGTGCTTCAGTCAATATTCCTGATAATTCTTTAAAAATTGAAGGTTATCTAACACAGAATGATATTGAATATATTGAAGCTGCAAACCACATCGGTCTGCATAACTATTTGTTATCATTTGTAGAATCCATCGAAGATATAAATGAGTTATTGAAATTAGATCCTAATGCAAATATTATAGCTAAAATTGAATCGAAAAAAGGATTAGAATTTGTATTAAACGATTTTGAACAAGTTAAGAATAGTGTTCGTCTTTTGGTAGCTAGAGCTGATTTGTATATTGAATTAGATCGTCCTCATGAAATTTTGAAAGCATTAAGATTAATAATAGAAAAAGATCCAAATGCAATTGCTGCTTCTCGAATTTTAGAATCTTTCATTAATTTGGAAAGAATTCCCCGATGCGCAGATTTTACTGACCTTGGTTTCTTATTAGAAATAGGTTATAAAACCCTTTTATTAGGGGATGATTTATGTCAGAATGAAGAAGTTCTTCTAAGTGCTCTAGGCTTTTTAAATCTTATGAATACTCAAATCTAAAACCTACGTAGCTGAGTTTCAAATTCTTTATGCAATCATAGACTTTAAAGTTGTTCAGGTGTGGGTAATATAAATACAACCTCCTACTATCAACTTCAATTTAAAAGTATGTGCTTTTTATAGTTTATATATAAGACATTTATATGATTATTCAAGATCAAGCATCTTTCCCTTCTGAGGTAGAAGGAGATGAAAATAACTCACTAATACATAATCTATTTGTTTTTAACAAGTCAGGAGTGTGCTTTTATGGAAGAAATTTTACAGATTATATCAACGTTGAAAAAAATTTGATTTCTCCATTTATTACAGCGCTTATGACATTTGCTAAAGAAATGATCGGAAAAAGTTTTAAAATAATCGAAATGGAAGATGTTAAAATTGTCATCTTCGAAAAAAATTCATTATATTATAGTGTATTATGCGATACAATTGAAAACTTAACTCTTTTGGATGAAATTATATCCCAGATAAATGAGAAACTCACTGCTTATCTAATTAAAAAGAAAATTAATATTGATGCTGAAATCATTTATGATAACACCTTAAATGAGACCATTGAAGAAGTTATACGAAAGGCTCTAAGATACGAGTTTAATTCTAAAAAAGAGAAAAAAGTTATAAAATTTTTAAAAGAATTAAGATCAAATGATGACATAGAAGGGATTACAATGTTAACTAATCGTGGAAAAGTTATATATTCTTCTTTTGGTAAAGGAGATTTAAAATCATTTTTAAAAGAAGTTGAATTTCGAGTAAAAATATATGATAATTCAATATTAAAATTATTCTATACTCTTAAAGATAAGATTATATTCTCTGAATACATATTAAAATCTTATTTTATTATACTAGTTTTTAATTCAAAAGTAAAATTTGGATTAGCCGAACATTACCTAACACAAATTGTAAATAAAATTACAAATACCTTAACTGGTTAAATCTTTTCAATTTAAATTGTTTAATTTTTGATTTAAATTTTTAAATTTTGATTCCTTCCCCTAAGTAACAACACAATATAAAACGATTTAAATTTATGAATATTATAACAACCAAATTAAAAAATCTCTCTAAATAATTTTAAATTAACTTTACAAGTGAAGAAAATATGACAAAATCAGAAGAAAATTTAAAAGCTGCTTTTGCAGGTGAATCACAAGCAAATCGTAAATATTTAGCTTTTGCAAAGAAGGCTGATAAAGAAGGATTTCCTCAAGTAGCTAGAATTTTTAGAGCTGCTGCAGAAGCAGAAACTGTTCATGCTCATAATCACCTTAGGGAACTTGGTGGTATTAAATCTACCAAGGAGAACATTAATGCTGCGATAGAAGGGGAACATCATGAATTTACAAAAATGTATCCCGAATTTTTACAGGATGCTAAGGGAGAAGGAAATAAGGGTGCTGAAAGGACATTCAATTTAGCTAACGAAGTTGAAAAAATCCATCATAAGTTATATGAAAGTGCCCTTGAAGCAGTCGAAAGTGGTAAGGATCTAGAAAAACAAGATGTTTACATCTGTCCGGTATGTGGTTATACTCATGAAGGAGATCCACCAGAAAAGTGCCCTGTCTGTGGAGCAGTAAAAAAGGTATTTCAAGAAATTAAGTAATTTTTTTTTATTTTTAAATTTGCATTCTCCAAGGAGAATAACCCTCTTTTATTTTTAAGAAATATTCATCAATTGAGATATTTGTTTGTTCTTCGGCGCTTCTTAATGCACTATAATTAGCACCATTTTTGTAATATTTTAGAATAAGCTCTGAGATTTCTTGATCTCCTAGAGATATTATTGTTTGAAGTCTAGCATCTGATACTATCTTTTTAAAATTCCTAACCTTTAATTTAACAGATTTTAATCCTTTTAGTTCTCTTTCGATTATTCTATATTTTATAGCTAAATCATTTAATTTTTCTTTTAAGTAATAAGTAACTTCCTTTTCATAGGGTGTATTTAATTTGGGAATAAACGGATTTACGTTTACTCTTAAAGAAGCTTTCTCAAAACCTAATTCATCAATATTTTTTATTAAACTAATTATCTCTATAATATCTTTTTCTTCTTCGTTAGGTAATCCAATTAAAAAATAAAACTTAACATTTCTTATTTTAGAATTCCGTATCTGGCTTAAAATTGACATTATCTTATCATTAGATATCATTTTTCCTAATGAATATCGAAGTTGATCTGATCCTACTTCTGGGGCAATTGTTATAGTTTTTATATAAGAAGATTCAAGAGTTTTGATTAAATCATCGTTAATATGTTCAACTCGGATTGAAGGTATTGTTAACCGTTTACCTTTTTTAATTATATATTCGCAAATTTGTTTGAATTTAGGGTGAGCCGAAATACAAGATCCTATTAGGCTAATAGTTTCAAACTTGGAGTATTTCATTCCACCATCAATAGTTTCTACAATATTTTCGTAAGATCTATTTCTAAAAGGAGAATTATGAAAAGATGATAGACAAAACTTGCATTGAAATGGACATCCCCGGTTTACTTCAACAAAAAAATTACTCTGAAAGATAGATTTTACTTGCTCGCTACTGTTTAATAACTGTGATACGGGTATTATTGATTCATCGAGATTTTTGAGAATAGCTCTTTTAACTTGATTCGTGAGCCTAGGAACTAGAATTCCTTCTATCTCTTTAACGTTTTCAAAGAATTCTTGAATTTTAATCTTACCTTCTTTAAAATCCTTGAATAAATTGAAGAATAAATCTAAATTTGGTTCGGCATCCCCAATAAAGAGAAAGTCAAATATCTGGCTTAGAAGCGTTGGGTTTGATGTAACCACAGGTCCACCTCCGATTATTATAGGGTAAATCTTTTTTTCTTCAGTAGCTATTTTTTGACGTTCTCGACTTTTAATTGGAATATTTGCTTTTTCTAGAATCCATAAAATATTCTTAAAATCATTTTCAAAATGAAAAGAAAACCCCAAGATATCAAAATCTCTTGGTAATATTTTACTTTCGAGGGATCGTAATACAGTTTCTGTTAAATAATCTTTAGATGCAGGATATTTTATTTTCGTATCTGGTAGAAAGATTCTTTCACACGCGATATTATCCTTTGAATTTAATAAAGAATAAAGAAGTCTAATAGAATATGAAGACATCCCAATACTGTAAATATTAGGGTATATTAGCCCAAATGAAATATCAATTGTTCTCCAATCTTTAACGATAATATTTTGAGAAAACATCTATTACTTAGTTTCAATCTCACGTTTGATTTTAAGTCTTTTAATTTCTTCAACAATTAAAGGAAGCACAGTTCCTGTTTTATTATTAATGACAACCTCAGTTTTATCATCTAGATATGTAGGTTGATCATTCACGATTATTAATTTACCTCCTCCTCTTAAAGTGTATATAGGTAAATCACAAACAGGTGAGACTGTTAATGATGACCCAGCAATCAACATGACTTCTGATTTTTTCGCTAAATCAATTGACATATATTTTTCAAAATTTGGCAGATTTTCTCCAAGTAATACCACAGAAGGTCTCAAAGGAGCACGGCAAAAATCACATTCAGGTGTCGAACTTTTCCCTTTTTTTAATTTTTTCAAAATTTGCTCTTTAGAATAACTGGCACGACAACCTAGACAAGTGAATCGATAAATATTCCCGTGTACTTCATAAACAATAATTGCTCCTGCTTTTTGATGCAATTCATCAATATTCTGAGTTACGATAGCTTTTATTAATTTCATCTTTTCAAGTTCAGCTAAAGCAAAATGTCCGGGATTTGGTAGAGCATTAAACAGAGTAGGAGCTATCTCTTCTGCCATTTTCCAAAATTTTGAAGGATCTTTTAGAAAACTTTCTACTCCACCAAAAGTTTCAATTGGGTACTTCTTCCAAATACCACTATCTCCTCTAAAATCTGGGATTCCAGACTCAGTTGAGATTCCTGCTCCAGTTAATACAATACTATTTTTAGAATTTAGAAGAATCTTAGCTGCTTTTGTTATATTTTCCTTCTCTAACGGTTTTAGTGTTTCCATCTGAGATAGAACTATTTTAAGAGTTAATCTTTAATTCTATTAGAGTGATATTTTTAATAAAGTTATATATATGATTTAGAAGCAAATGGACTTCAAACGTTGTTGATTCATGAAGAATAGTAAATTAAAAATAATTAAATGGTTTGATAGTTTTTACCTTATAAGACTTTACTATTTACCATTTTAATTTCTTAAAGTTTTTTCTATGATAACTGGTTTTACAATTATTTTAGAGGATGATATTCTTTATTGCTCAGACGATTTAAAATATAATCTTTTTGAAATTGTGCTTTTCGTTGAGAAATTAATAAGCAGCATAAATCCTAGATACACTTGGAGCTTGAAACAAATTTGTTTAAAAGATCAAAAAATTGGAAGAGAAACAATAGTTATAAATCATATTATTACTGAAAAACAACAGAATTTATTCTTTTGTATTGTAGGTAATTTCAAGGTGGATTCTCTCGAGACTCTTAATATTGTGAATGAATTCAGCAAACAAGTCAATATTCAATATAGGAATCTAGCTGATTTAAAATACGCTTCTGAAGAATTAACATTTAAAGAAATCATTGATCTAATTGTATCTTATTTGAAGGATAAATACACAGAACCCTTAGAAGAAGAAATCATCTTTCATGAAAAAGGAAATAACATTAAAAATTTTATAATTTATGCAGGGATATCTTCTCAAGGACTCCCACTCATATCTCAACTTTGTGATCCAAATCTTTTAATGAATTTAACTATTGAGAAATCAAATGAAAATATAGAACTTTTTACTTCTGATCTCTCAGCAAAATTAGAAACAATAGCAATGAATACTCAAATTCGGGCAAAAACAAAAATTAAAGAAATTCATATCAAAGATAATGGGGAAACATCGGGTAAAATGATTATCTTATTTGGGAATATTAATGGGTACTCGTTGGATTTTATTGCATCAGGTCATTTCTACAAAATAAAGGACATATTCAAGCAATTTAAAGCTAAAATGTCACGAGACACTATTTTTGAACGAGAATTTTCAGGAGATCTAAAACCTTATATACATTTAAAACAATCGCTAAATGAAATCATTAAAAAATTTGATATTAATTAAACTATCCCTCGTCAAAAAATTCTCGTAAAAGATGTAGAAAGTAATACACTTTAGCATTACAGATAAAATAGATCTGCAGCTACTCTCTAGACTTTCTGTTTTTTGCCTGAGTTAATTTTTTCACACTAACGCGCTCAGTTCGTCTAATTTCCGACTTCCGAGAACGTTTGACATCGATTTCAACGATTTCGAATTCATCATCAGGGATTTCTTTGTCTTCTCCCCCTGGGGGAATCGATATGAGTTTGCTTTTAACTATAACACAATTTGATAACGGATAAATAGTTTTGGCAACTCTCTGAACTTGGGTTTGGAACTCAGCAAAAATCATCCCCGCAATAAATTTCTCATGATTTAAGGATTTAGCAAATTCAAGCAAAATCTCTCTCATAATTTTACGAATTAAAACAATTTGAGAATTTCTTGCTCTCTTTAAAGTCGTAGCAATGGTTGTAATTCGAAAAATATAACCATCTTTTGTAGTTAAATTTAAAATAGTTTGGACTTTTGAACTTCCTCTTCCAATTAAAGATCTAATAAAATCATTTGTATATTGATGCCCGACAAAAATAGAATTACATTTTTTTGCTTCTTGATTAAAATTAATGATTCGAAATTTTAGTTTCAAACTTATATCAGAATATTTGTTTGTGAAATCAAATAATAACGTCTCAAGGGATCGTCCTATAATATTATTTTCCAAACCGGATATGTTTCCTATTGGCTTGAAGTCAAATATTTTAGGTGTTACTACTTCATACCAATCTTTATCTTTAAAAGAAACTTTTTTTCCTTTTAATTTCTTTTTCTTTACTTTCGAACTCAATTTATTTCCTCCTCTATCTCGCTACCAAAGTTCTAACAGAATCTGGTGAATATTTAAAATCTGAGGCGATCTTCCCTTTTTTCTTATAATACTTAATAAGTCGATATATTTTCGACTCTGTTCTATTAAGACCTTTTTTTCCTTCTAAATCCTTATGATTAGTTTCAAGATGTTTTCTAATATTTAAAGCTTTTCTAACTAAACCAGCAATATCTTCGGGAAGAGGTGATGTTATATCATGCTCTTCAAGAATCTGGCTAACTTTTTTGCCTACCACAATTTTAACTAGGGGAACACCTTGAGAGTCTCTCATTATAGTACCAATCATTGATTTCGAATGTCCTCTCCTTGCTAGCTTGACCACCTCATTCTCGACTTCATCAGGTGACAATTCAACCCATACCGGTTTCTCAAGGCGTGCAGGACGTGTACTAGCAGCCTTTCCTTTCTTACGAGAGTGCATACGAGCCATTATTCGTTCATCTGGTTTATTGCTTTAATGAATTGTAAAATATTAGTATACATTTAATAAAGAAATATAGAAATTAAAGTTTTTGATAAAGATTCTGAATTTAATTAAATACGATCTTCGGAAACGCACAAAAAATCTCGTCTTATAATTTAATCTTGATATCCTTCGATTAAATTCATTTTATAAATTAAATAACAACTAAAAGTATTAGGTTATTATGCTAATTATGAATAAGGAAGAAAACACAATTTATTTTGTTACTGGAAATAATAATAAATTTGATGAAGGGATTGAAGTGTTTACTAAAGAAAGTGTTCCATATAAATTAAAACAGAAAGATATAGAAACAATCGAAATCCAAGCAAAAACTCTTAAAGATGTTGCTCTGTTTAAATTAAATAGTGTAAAAAATAAGATCGATGGTTCCTTTTTTATTGAAGATGCTGGTTTTTTTGTAGATGTTCCACTTGGGGGATTTCCCGGTGTTTACTCCTCTTATGTATTAAAAACTATAGGTAATGAAGGAATTCTGAAATTAATTGGCGACTATGAGAGTTCAAGAGCTCATTTTTCTGCAATAATCTCTCTATATTATGAACCACTTGATGTAATTACGTTTTTTGATGGTTATATTTCAGGAAGGATTTCAAGCGAAATAAGAGGGGAGAGTGGTTTTGGTTTTGATCCTATTTTTATACCTGATTCAATCCCAGAAAAGACTTTTGCTGAACTTTCCCTTCACCAAAAAAACCAAATTTCTCATAGAGGTCAAGTAATAAAAAAATTGATTAAGTTCTTGAGAAAAAATCATTCAGTTGAGAAATAAATCGATTAAAATGTTTCCCGGAATGTGTCCATAATTGTTTGTCTACTTAATTTTATTAAAATGACGTAAGTTCCCAAAAATCCAACTGATATTGAAATTACAAAAACTCTAACTAATGTATCGGTTGGGATTCGGAATATGATGGGCATTTCAGTCATAATGCTCATATTCGTTTCAAGAAAGTAAGAAGTAAAAGTCCCTATAATCACACCCATAATTCCTGAGGAAAGTAAAATGATCATACTCTCAGTTAGGAACATATTGCGTACATTACGCGTTTTCATACCAATCGAACGTAGGATTCCAATTTCAAATTTTCTTTCTAGCATAATTGCATACATACTACTTACCAAGCCAAAAATGCTTATCATAATGGTGAAAGATAGGATTAATTCCAGAAGAAAGCTTTGCCTATCAGACATCTGACTGATAAAACTTATTTTTGTTTTTGCATCATCAATAATTATATCTTTTTCTTGGTACGTTAACTGCAAATCTTCTTTAGTTTCATCAATACTTTCTTCTGAATTATTTATCAATTTTACAAAAGCCTTATCAACAATCATGTTGGGCTCTCCAGGATTATTTACCTTCATTAAACGCATATAATTATCTAAAGATACCATCACCCCTCCCCCATAGGCAGAAAGCTCATTACTTCGGAAATTGAAAAATCCGGGAATACCCCCTGAAATCCCTACAACTCTAAATAATGTTACATTTCCCTGATCATTTATAATGTTGGGGTCATAAAACGTGAGTCGGATATATTGCCCTACATCATGAATACCAATTAAACTTGCAATAGATTTAGCAAGGATACAGGTATTATTATGTTTAAATAGTTCATTAAAAGAATAACTGGTGCTACTTCCTTCACTACTCCATATTAATAAGTCATTATTGATTGCATTAACAAAATTTTCATCAACACCTATGAAACCTGCCTCGACAACATCGAAATCCATTAAATCTCCGGCTGTGGTTTTAAATTTGGTTTCTTCTTGAGATGAATAGAATTGAAACAGGTTCATCATTAAATCTTCAGATTCTTCTCCCCCAAAACCTACTTGTCCTTCACTAACTTCAAAGGCAGCAGCTAGAGTCGCTTGAAAGTCAAAAGTATTATGGAGTGAAATAGAAATTTTGTCTACGTTTGGTGTGTTTCTTATTTCTTCAATCATTTCTAAATTTAAAGCATCTCCCTCATCGTCTAATGCCTGATTTATTAAAACTAAATCTGAACCATATTGAATTTCTATGCTTAATGACATAGTCCTTGATTGCATCTCTGAAGAACTTGTAATAAAGAAGATAAATGAAAAACTAATAGCAAACATAATCACCGTACTGGTATTACGCCTTCTGTATCTTTTTAGTGATATTCCTATAATATTTTTATATTTTTTGATTGCAGGAGAGATTATTCCTAAGAATAATTTCTGAATCAACGGCACAATCCCTATAGATGCGAAGACTAAGCCAATTAATATTGCAGCAAGTAAACCTATAAATAATGCTGATGTTAACATAAAATCACCTGTTACAAAAATGTTGGGAAGTAAAACAAACACTATTATTCCTATTGTTGCAATGGCAATTCCTACGAGAAAACTCTTTACATTCATACTCCCCTCTTTTTTAATCTCCCATGCTTCTTCTTCAGATTGAAAAGGTGTGATTGATTTTATTAAATCTTTCTTAGCGGTTTTAAGAGCTGGTAATAAGGCTACTACTAAAGAAACAACTGCTCCTATACTAAATGTCACTATAATCGTTTGAGGTTTTATGATCCATTCTACATCAGAAAATCCAAATTGGAAATTATAAAGATGAAATAAGCTTTGCGCAATTGGTATCATAAACACTCCTCCCAATATCATCCCGATAATAGAGCCTATTACCCCTAACATTAAGCCCTCAAATAATACCATTTTAATAGGATATCCCTTTTTACCCCCTACAACCCTTACGATTCCAAATTCACGAATTCTTTCTTCTGCTGAAGTAGAAAGAATACTGTTTATTAAAATTGCTGTTATCAGCATTGATAAGATAGTGATAAACCAAAACATAATTGTTACACTCATTAATAAAAATTCCCCACCTTCAAGTTCAGCTAATTTTGGTAGTATTATACGAAACTCATTGATATTTAACCTATTTTGAATTCTAGTACTAATTCTTCGGATTGTGCGTGTAGTCGCTTTTAAATTACTGGCATCATAAACGGCTTTTGGGTTGGTAATAGTACCCACAATCATATTAATTTCTCCTTCTCTTTGTAAAAAGGATTGTGCTTGATTTAAATTAACCAGAATTAAAGCATTTTCGAATTGCATAAATTTCATATCTTGACTGCAAATTTCCACTACAGTCAAATTCAAATTATATGTTTGATATTCTATACTAATAGTATCTCCTCGAGAAACGTTTAATATTTCTGCTACACTCCATAAGATAACACATTCACCATTATTAGGTTCATCATCGTAAATTTCATTAGTTTCTTCTCCATGATCATCAACTATAATTAAATCACCAATATTCCCATTGTTAGCTTCCCTTTGAAAATCTAATCCATACATTTGAAGTGAGCCACTTGTATTTATATTGCTAGAAGTAGTCTTCATTAGCATAATTATACGTGGGAATAAATCTTCAACCCCTTCAATATCCTTTAATTCATTATCTAGGATATCCTGATCATAAAAAGGATCAAAAGTTATATCTGTTTGAATCGTTTTACTAATCATAATATCAGTTTTTCCAGTTGTAGAAGTGACATATAATAAATAATTATAGTTAACTGTATCATTCAACATTCCAATAGATGTTAATAAAAATAAAGAGATGGCAATTCCAGAGATGCCAAAAATGGCTTTAGCTTTATCACGTTTTAAATCAAGCCAAGAATGCTTGAGAAATTGTAAATTGATACGATTCTTAAGTTTATGTAATATCGTTTTTATTTCTATACTTATCTCACCAAAGATTCAATGTTTTTAGTATTCTGAAATTATTTACTCATTGTCTAAAATACTAAATTTATTACTTTTTTTTTTAAATACTCTCAAAAAAACACCCTTTTTAGCTAAAATATCTTGGATATCTTCCTTTTCTCTCCTAAACAATCTAACTCCTCCACAAGTTTTATTTTTACAATAAAAATTCTCACCAGGTTCGTCTTTAAAATAGGTTTTTCCACAATTTTGACAAATATATGTTGCGTAGATTTGGTCACGTTCACATACTGGGCATATAATATCAAAATCTTCCGATGAAAACCAAGACTTGCAATATTTACAATGTAGAGTTAAAGGTCTTTTCAATTCTTCTGCCAATGCAATTAATTCAATTCTTTTAATTTTTTGATCTCTATCAATAACTTTCAATCTTATTTTTTCAGCACGACTCTCTCTCATTCTTTCAAACTTTATCTTACCCTTTTTCTCTAAATAAATATAGAAAATGGTCCCAATAAAAATGGCAGAGATAATTACAACAATATATGGTCCCCATTGACTCCACCATTTCATGTTATTAACTTGAACTATTGTACTGTCTTCATGTAAATTTCCCGCTTTATCATATGCAACAATTTTTACTACATAGGTCCCATCATTATACTTATTAGTAATCCAGTTATATTCTAAAACATTAGTGCTGCTATTATATAATATAATACCACTATCAATACTCTTACCATTTAGGAAAATATAGAATCTAGATTCATCTATTTCAATATTATCAGTGACTATTGCTTCAATTGTGACCATAGCCTTTAACACAGTATCATTTTTTGGATTAATTATTTCAATCACAGGGGAAATAAAATCTGTTGATTCTTCATAACCGATGTAAATATCATTTAACAGCCACCCATAACCTAATCCCAATATATTATTATTAGAGTTTAATGTGAACATGATCATTACTGTTTCATCAGCATATTGTGTAAGATCGATTTTTTCCGTACCAGAAAGAGTTTCAGTTTCATAAGTATATTCCCTTAATATTATCCAAGAATTTCCATAATCTTTTGACAAGGAGACGATACACTCATCTAACTGATCTTCTGGTAGAAAAAACTCATTTTGTAATGAAATTTCAAAATCATATTCAAGATAGATATCATATTCACTTTTTAAGTACAGTGGTTTTGTTATTAGCTTAGCATTCCAGTCTATTCCATATCCTTGATTAGTCCCACCATAACTTTGACTTATCCCACAATAGAGAAACCTCTGTCCTAAGCGATCAAATGGATGCCAAGTATTATCTCCACCTAACCAGGCTGTAAACTCTTTTGGTATTGGAGATCCTGTAATATAATAATCTGATAAATTATCATTTGAGAAAGTATAACCAATGTATTTATTATCCTTGAATAAATTAAAATCTAAAGACCTAGGATTTGAAAACTCTAAAACTGAATTGTCTTTATTATACCATTGTGAGGAATTTATAAATTTACCATCTGAAACATGAAATCTAAATGATTGGTTTGATATCTCCTCAAGGTTTATAGATCTTGTAAAGAAAATACCCCAATCCCCAGGATTATCTGAACTAGCGTTCCAATCACCATAAATATTATACATTGTGAAGTTATTATCACCAATCTCTAAGTATATAAAATCGGGATAATTATTATCAAGATCGAAATACTCACCGGAAAATTCAAATTGATGAAATTGAGATTCTTGAGTAATAGGTAATCCTTGTTGTAAATTGAAGCTAAACATCGGTGAGTACTCATTTGTATTATTTTCAATAGCAAAATAATCTACAATAAACCCTTTATAATTTATCGTATCAAAAGAGTCATCTATTGACGTTTCGAATTTAAATTGTATAAAATATCCAATATATTCTGAAAGGTTAATCCCCTCCATAAACCACTCTCTTTCTTCATTTGTAAAGGTTCTTATTGTTTGCCAGCCTGTCCAATTTAGATTAATCTGTAAGTAAATAAAATCACCAGAATTAACACTGGCTCTTAAGCCAAATCTCGCATATGGTTCAGTTGTGTTTTTATTAATTTGAGTCAAATTGTATAAAGGACTTGTTAAGGAACCATTAGGGTATGGATCTTCTGTTATTTTAATCGGTTGATATGTATAATTTGTAGGAAAATCATGTTCCGTTCCAAAATATAATGATTCCCACGAGTTCTGATAAATTCTTGATCTATTGTCGATCTCATTTAATTGTTGGAGCATATCCCAATAAGTTCCGGTAAGTGTCCAATTACCAATTCCATCATTAAAGCTGTGTTGAGAGGGGAATTGAACACTATCCGTAGGGAACTCAATTGATACATTCAAAAAACCTACTTCAGGAAACCGAGTTTTGAATTTTCCGTCACTTGCGACAAAAAAATATTGAAAAACTCCAGGATCTGAAAATTGAATATAATCACTTACAAATAAAACCCCATTTGAAAAATTGTTATCAGGGGGGAAAAACTGAGTGAGAGTAAAATTCTCTGATAATTCCTCTATAGAAACATACACCTCTTGAGGGGGAACCTGTGAACTATCATTATCAAAGTAGTCAATATAAAATCTATAACTATCAATACTATAATTCTTTTTTGGACTATTTCCTGAAAATTCTTGAAAACCCAATATTGTTGTATTTCTCGAATCCCCAATATAATTTATTTCTGGTACTGCTAAAACGGGCTCAAAATAATTTCCAACATTTGAAATATTTAACGTAAATTGACTACTTCCATCAATAGCTTTTACGATAATGATGCAATCAGTTTGATTTTCTTTAGGTGTGAAGTAAAAATAATCTAGATCTCCATATAATTTTCTTGAAGCCCCTAATAAAATAGGTTCTCCATATTGATTTGAATCATTAGAAAACAAATACATATCAAAATCAGCGTTTGTTTCTGATATTGATAAATTAAATAAGTATTGATTATCTTTATCAAATTTTATTTTCCGGGCAAATACATGGGCTCCTAATGGATTATCTTGAGAGCTTATTAAACTTTCATCTACAGTTGTATTCACTGTTATTGATTTCGTTAAGGCATCAATAGCTCCTTGAATGTTTAATCTCCCATATCCCTCATGAATATCTTTTAAACCAGTAGTGAGAGGTGAAATTGAAACTGTTGGTGAATAATCACGCTCATCTTCTATTGTAGATGGATCATCTTCTCTCTCAAGATTTGTTTCTGAAGCAGTCATTAATAAGATTGCTTTAAGATATTTAACCCATTTTGTGACGTTTAACGCATTCCATTGAGTCCAATTATTCCATCGAGCCTCAATTAATAAATTAATTACTGCAGTAACTATTGCAGTAGAAATTGATGTCCCATAACTACTAGTAAGAACATCAGATTCTTTATCTGCTGAAATAATCATTCTGTGCTGATCTAATTTACTACCTCCAGGAGCAACAACATCTGGTTTAATTACGTCTCCTAGGTTTTTACCAATGCTACTGTAAGACGTGACCTGATCATTATCATTGATCGCGCCTACAACTATCGCATTTTTATTTTTAGCTAATTTATTTAAGGATTCCGAAGTTTCAATACCTGAATTCCCTGCAGCAATAATAACTACTACACCACTTTCTATAACATCATTTATTGCTTTGTTGATTGCTTCTACATCTTCACCTAATGAGCTTATGCTTAAGCAAGTACTAACGATATGGTATTTAGTCCTATTTTTTATGATGCTTCCTAATGCTGAGATTAAACCAGATGAATAACCTATTCCAGAATGATTTAATATTTTATATGCCACTAACTTTGTGGCGTTAGCTATTCCTGTAAAATCTTTGCTTTCTCCAAAAAATGTTTCAGGGAAATATGTGATTGTTGAATTAATAGAGAATAAAGGATTATTTTGAAGTGTTTTATGATATTTTATAAACAAATCATAAATTCCCAGGTTATCTTGTGAAAGAGTATGGTTTATGAAGTAAAAATTATTTGGATTCTCGTTATGAGAATACCCTACTAAAGAATTATCGTAATATAATTCAAACCAAAATGCATCTATTTTCCCACTTTCCCAAGTTGACGATGAATTTATAAAGATAGATGACGCTGGATTTGTTGCATTAAAGGAAAATATTTTAAAACTAAAGTTTTTCGAAGGAGTATATTCTTCAAACAAATCCATATGAGAGTAGTTCCCATGGATTTCTACAGTTATATCCTGACTTGAATTTATTCCAGCACCGGAAATAATTGAGGATAGGAATGTACCATGACCATTCTCATCAGAAATGGGACTAATATCAACAACATTTTCCCATCCAACAATATCTCCGCTTAAATCTAATGGATTATACCCATTTGGAAAGTATTCATGATTTGGATTAATTCCCGTGTCTAATATAGCCACTGAGCAATTAGTATCTCCTTTATACCCATTTAACAGCCATGTCGAATTAATAGCTCCTGTTTGAATTGAAGCATAATTCATTTGGGTTTGCAGCAGTTCATTATTTTCTATTTGAACATCAGGAAATTCGTTTTTATACAATGTTATGTTATCCTCTGAAGGTATTATCCCTGAAAAACCGGAAAACGAAGAAAAGGTATTATTCCATTGTTCATTAATCAAACCTCCATAAAATTGGAATTTCATAATAACAGAATTGTTGTAAGACGATTCATTAAAGAAAACGATTACATTTCCGTTGAAAATCTTTGAAGATATTTCACTCTCATTATTCTTCTCAAATCTCACATCATTTAAAGTTGAGGAGGATGAATTAAAAATAGTAGAATTAAACATTATCTGAATAAGAAGTATAGTAGAAAAAATGAGGAATACTTTTATTCTTCTCTTTATCATCTTAATTTCCTCTATACCCTCTTGTTTTTCTTGATTCATGCGATAAATTGCTTAATCTCTCTCTTAAATTAAATTCGAGTTTTAAAACTGAATCTTTTGAACTTAAACTAAAAATATGTTTTTCTGTTCTTTTTAATTCCATTTTTCTCTTTTTATATTTGTTGTTTTGCCAAAAATATGCAGTTAAAATAAATAAAACAGCAAGACTTGGAAGAAAGATATAAGAAAATTGAGTCAGCTGTGGTGTAATAATTTTGATATGTAGAACATTTGATTCTTTTTCTGTTTTGTGTAAATAATAGAAAGTAATGCTTGCAGGTTTTAATGTCACAAGTGACTGTCTTTTTGCCCTGATCGTGTAATTAAAAGTAATTGTCTCACCTGGTTTTAAGCTATCAATAAAAACTACTAGTTTCCCTCTAGTTAATGAGAAGTACGATTGAGAATAGCTAATCATATCATTAACTATGAAATCATTTACAGTGATGGTACCAGTGTTTTTCACATTAACAAAAACAATTATTTCATCCCCAATTTCGATTTGGTCTTTATTTACTGATTTAATTAGTGAAAGGTTAAATTCCCCTAAGGTTTTTGAAGGAGAATTCAAAATTTGTATTGTCGTTCCTTCAGAGCTTTTAATGAAATTAATAGGTGGGTAGAAGTAGCCTCTCCAATCTAACTTTTTTAGAGTAACGTTAAAGAAAATTGTTTCATTAAAGTCAATATCTACAAACACTAAACCAATATTGTCCACCCTAATTAAATCTCCGATTTGATCATTAATTGATATATTTAAATCTGGGATTCTAAATCCTTTTGGTCCTATGTTTTTTAAATTAAAGGATATATTAAATTCAGACCCAATCGTTGGGTTCTCATTCCAAGATGAATTATAACTAAAATCAATTATTCTGATGAAAGGGAACTCTGTTAAATAATCTATTGGTGCTGTTAAATAAATTTGATTAGTAATAGACCTTAGCACAGTGCTGTTCCCAGCTTGAATCTTTTCTGGGTTGTTATAAGTAATTAAAAATTCACTTATCAACCTTGTATTCGGAGTATAAAAAGAAAAATTAATTGTCTTCTCTTCAGAAGGGAGGAGAATAGGTAAAAAATATGTCAAATTGCTATTTTCAAGCGTAAAATCTTCAGTATCATTAATAATCCCTGGAATTGGCAAATCAATGCTGATATTTTCTGCTGTCTTGGAACCAATGTTTTTGAGGTTTAAAGTATATGTATTCAGATCTCCTGGCATCGTATTATAGTTTGTACAATTAGCGGTAGCCGTAATTGATGCCATATCGTAAGTACTTAATGGTATTGAATTAGAATATCTTTCAAATTGGACATTACCTGTAATTGAGCCAAAAATAACCCGTGATCCGGTATCCTCATTAACATTGATATCTCGTGTAGAAAATTCAAGATCTAGATCATCAATGGAGAAATTAAAACTATCAGTGTCAACACCACTTATCTTAAATAAAACTGAATAATTTACTATATCTGATGGATAGAACAACCAATTCAAACTTTCATTATTATTGATGAAAGAGAATGTCCAAGTATTATTCTCTATAGAATCCAGGTAGGGGGTCATATCAAGAAATTCTTCATTACTAAAATTATATATTTCAAAATTTAAGGATTCCAAATCATCTTTTGTGGAAAAATTGATTATTAATGAAACCCTCTCCAGTTTATCCTTAACAAAATCTATAATTGTGTCATTGCTAAAAATAAAATCAATCTCAACTCTTTGTTTTAAGAAGATCTCTTCTGATTCAATGACCCAGCTTTCGTTATTAGAAGTTAATGCCATTACTGGTGATGAATTATCAATAGAAGTCCCTGAAATTACTTCTGGAGATTTTGGGGAATTATTTATAGTAAAATTATTTGAATAGAAGGGGTTGAATGAATCTAAATTTGAGATTGACACGTTTTCTACTTTATAAGATATGATTCTTCCGGGATCTATCCTCCAATTTTCGGAATTCCATACACTATCTTTATTGGTAAATATCTCCTTGAGGTCATCAGTAGTTAATCCTAATGTTGTCAATGCTATGATTAGCTGAGGATATCCGATAAGAATTTTATCAATTACATCGCCCATGTCGCTATTGTAAGGCCATAAATTAGTAAAGTTTAAAACGTCTGGGAAAAAAGTATCATAGATTCCTACTCCCAAAGAATCAAAGGAGAATATTAAAGGATCTTTATCAAAATTAAAAAAGTCCTCTAAAGAACTATACTGATCAGGGTATTCTATTCTAACAATATCCCAAATCGTATTTTGAAATTGATCAGCTAACGGTTGATTTCCTAACGTTAGTAAAAAAAAGAAATCGTTAAGTTCCAAGGAAATTGGAGTCGGTATCCCATATGCAGTAGTATTCCCTATATTTTCTGCTGTTATATTATAGACAAAATTCCTATAAGCCCCATAGGTCGCATTATTTCCAAGAATTTCTTTTCTCAGCATTAAATTGGGCTCAGAATACGAAGAATTAAATGTAATTATTAAATCTTCAGGAGGATTTATAATTCCTGACGGAATAAAAGCGAAACCATCAAATCCTAATTGTTGGAGTAAATTAACTATATCGCTGGGATCATTACGATTCACCAGTTTAACAAAGGATTTCTTAAATCCTTCTTCATTAACCCAAAATAAATCAAAAGAATAATCCTTTAGAGTTTGAATATCGAATTCAAATCCACCAAGGTATATTAACAAACTGATCTGTTCAAGAAGATAATCATAAAATTCAAAATTAGTTGGTGTTTGATCAACAATATCAGTACACAAAATATTTATCTTAATATCACTCATAAAAGCCCCTATTAAAGCAATATATATTTTTTCACTCGGTGCTAAAGAAATTCCCTGATAACCTAAAGATTTCCATAGATTAAATTCATATTGATTATTTCCAACCTTTTTTATTCCATCATTCATCCCTTCATACTGAACCATTAAACTTGTGTAGATAGATTCATTTGATAAAGAGAAGGATCCTAAAATTTCAATGAATTGTTGTAATTCTTCTTCAGAGATAGTTGTATTAAGTATATCTCCGAAATTCTCAACGATATTACTAAATTGATCAAGAAGAGCCTCCAATTCTAAGTTGTCTAAAAAAGATAAATCAAGTGTTTGAAAGTTGAAATTCAATTGCTCAGTTGAGAAATCTGGTTCTTCTTCAATAAAACTGAGAGAATTTATTATCATAAAAGTTGAAGATAGATGATAATTATTATAATAATCTTCGCTAGTTAAACGTGAGAAATCTAAAGCTTTCCAGTATCCATCCATTGGTAAATTATTTTTAATCTCATCAAAGAATAAATCCCAATTAGGAGCATCTCCTACAAATAGGTAGGAATTTGGTTTTGATACATTTACTGTGATAAGATCAATCTCAAACTTTCTCTTTATGATTTCAAGAGCCCTTTCTGCTCTCAATTTTGCATCAGCAGCAGTTAGTTCCTCTTCATATGAAAGAAAACCTATAAAACTGTTGAATCCCAACTCGTATTGAGATCCAATCTTACTTTCTGTTAATAGTTTTGGGAATATTCTAGAATTAATATTATTAGAAGTACTTATGAGTACATTACATTTATAAAAAGCTGGATCATTTATATCCAATTGAGAAAATATATTAGTATCGTTTGTGAAAAGAGATTGCTTTATAACTGATTTATTTCCTGCTACATAGGCACTAATCTTTTCTGCGTAAAGATCTAAACCTGCTATATCAGATGATTTTAACATACTTATTTCATCATTTTGATTCATATTCATATTGTCTTTTAAAAAAGAGAAATCTAATGAGTTACCCAGCAATTGAAAATAGACTGGGTTAAGAAAAACGATAAAAAGTAAAATTGCATAAATGGTTTTTTTAAATCTTTTCATAAGCTCCTCCTACATCGTCTCCCTATACAATTCAACGATTTTCTTCTTTTTTACCTTCCTTAAAAGAAGTTTCATCCCGATGAAAACCAATATTATAGAAAGGGAAAAAATTAGAACTATATTAAAGTAAGGTATATAAAATATATTAGGTTCACCACTTATCGTGTTTAGGTTTGAGGTTACAATCCAAGCTGAAAGCCAACCAACGATAATTCCAATTGTTCCACTACTGATTAATATTACAAGTGATTCAATTATAAATAAGCGGTTTATCTCTTTTCCTTTTAATCCTAATGTTCTAATTATACCTACCTCTTTTTTCCTTTCAAGAATTGTAGAATAAGATGAAGAAAGTAGTCCAAATATACAAATAAAAACGGTTGTCATCGCTATTAGAGTAAATAATATATCTATTATAAAATAAGAAGATCCTTGACTATTTACTAATCTACGAAGATTGTAAATATTATAATTATAATCTGATCTATATTTCTCATTTATATAATTCACAATGTAATAGGGTGAAGTAGATTTATCTTCTCGAAGTTTAATGAAAATTCTGTCCACATATGAAACAGATGGAATGTCCATTATCTTAATATAAGTCTGTTGAGAAATCAAAACGCCCCCTTCAGGGGCTTGGGTTGAAGATCCGCCAAATTCTTGAGCAAAACCAGGTATACTTCTTGCTGTTCCAACAATCTTGAAGGGATAGACTTCCATTTCATCACCTCTGTAAATTACAATTCTTATGTTATCCCCGAGAATTATATTAAGATCAAGAGAAATCGACTCTGAAATAATACAAGGATAAAACGGTTCATAATCATTAAATATATCAGTAAATGCTTTTTCTGGATTGCTAGAAGTCATCTCTATATATTCACTCTTCACAGTATACAAATATTGTTCGTCAATCCCAATTAATGTTATTTCCTGAGTAGTTAATCCCGTATAATCACCAATTTCTGCTTTAAACTCTTTATCTGCTTCAGAATAAATCTGAGTCAATTGATAAGGTTTTGCTAAAACAGAAGACACTTTTTCAATCCCATTAATTCCTAATAAGATTTCTTGAAAATTAATTGTCATAATTTTATTTGAGTTAATTACAGCCTTCTGATTTTGCTCTTTTTGAACTTCAAGATTTCCTTGAAATCTGTCCCCAAAATTATTTCTTATAGATGTTGAGAACAAAGCACCTCCGCCTCCAAAACCTCCGTTTGAATCATCCTCAGGCTCTTTCCAGCCAGAAGTCTCAATTACTAAATCTGATCCATACGAAAGCTGAGTCATAGCGGAGGATTGTGCTGATAGGGTATTAATAACTGTTGATGTAAAAATTACAAATGAAAATGATAATGCAAAAATAATAATTGTACTTGAATTCCTTCGTTGGTATCGAAAAACGAAAATTTTGATTACATCATGCAATCTTTTAGCAATTGGTCTAAACAATTGTAGAAATAGTCGTAAAATTATAGGTATTAAACCTATACCAGCTAAAGTTAAACCAATATTAAATATTAGTAGAATAGATATCATAGTTCCAGAAAAAAGAGTGGAATCTGAGGAAATTAAGAGCCTTGGAATAATAAAAAAAACAAATCCTCCATTAAAGGCTAATATAATCCCCATAAGTAATATTTTGTAATTGACTGTCGATTTTTTTCTTAAATGATATAATGTATCCTCATGACGATATGGATGGATGGATTCAATCAATTGAAGTCGCATCACTTTTAGGGCAGGAGATATACTAACAATCATCCCAACAGTAATTCCCATTGTATAAGATATAAGAATTGACCACGATGTAAAAGAAAAACTCATTTGGGTGAAACCTATTGTACTCACAGTGATTACACTATTTGCAAAGGGGATAATAAGAAATCTTGTTAGTATAGTCGCGGTAAAAATACCTGAAATTGTTCCAATATTGCAAAGTAAGAATCCCTGCATTAAAACAATAGCAAGGTTATACTTCTTACTAGCTCCCAAAGTTCTAAACACGCCAAATTCTCTTATTCTCTCCTCAACAGATGTTTTAAGAATTCCGCTGATTAAAACACCAGAAATAAGCATTGCAACAACTGAGACGAATATGAATACTATAACAATTAGCGTACTAACAAATTCAGAAGACCCAAGGACTCTCAACTTCGGCAAGTCAATGTTATAATCATTAATCCCAATAGCCATTTGAATTTTCCCCGCAATATCTTTAACAACTGTCTTTGTTCCTTCAATATTCCTAATATCATAGAGCTCACTTCCTTGTTTAAGAGTTAAAATTAACTCACTACATCGCCCATTAAATTCAGTATAGCCAAAATACTCATAGAGGGTATTAATATCAACAACTATAAGATGTCGGTTTCGATATCTATCTGGCCATTTTAAATTGAAATCAAAAATTACGTCTATCGTTAAATTTTTTATAACTGAGAGGTTATTTGTTCCGTGTGTTAATTGCAATTCTAATTCTATTACATCTTGTGGTGAATACTTAATCGCGTCGTTAAATCCATAATAGATTGCACAATGATCTATAGGTAATTCATCCAGATCCAGTCTGGTGCCAGTATTAGGTTCTGTAAATCCCCCAAAACCTATCGCATTTTCTAGAGAAAAGTTGATAGCAGAAATCCCAACCCATTCTTTTTCACCTGTTTCTTTATTTTTTACACCGCCGAATACTTCCATTCTTGGAATAAAACTTTCAATAGCATTTGTAGTATTTTGAATTGTCTCAATAATAGGCTGAAATTGAAAATATGATGATCTATCTTCTGGTTCTCCTGTAGAATGTCTTACTGAGATTGAACTATCTTGATTTCCGGCTTCTATCGTAAGATAGTCTACATAACTAGCAGAAATAGTGTCAGATAGGAATAAAATAACTGTTAGTAGCATAATTGAAATTAGAACACCTATTATGGCAAATATCGTTCTAATTTTCTGCTTTTTTAAATCCGAAAACGCATATTTAAAAATTAATTTAAAATGGGTCATACGTTTAGTATTCTCTAATTCATTCAATTGGAATGTTTTAATGTAAAATTAAAATGTTTCCTTCAATGTTGGCAAAGAAATTATTTTCTTCTATTAATTCCTTTAGAATATCATTGAAATGTTCTGGTAAATTTGCCAGAATCAAGCTTGGGATACTATCTTTAATTTCTCTTATGTTTATCTCAACTTTACCTTGATTTGCATATAGAAATTGGAAAATCTTACTTTTGCACTTCTCTTTATTAATCTCTGTTTCTTGTCTTCTCTTTAATTCCATCAACTTTGTTTCTTTTAGCCCTCCAATCTCACCCTCAGTTGTTAATTTTCCATCTCGCATATGAAGTACTTTATTTGCAAACTCAGAAACTGCAGCATCATGACTTACAGCAACAAAAGTAGCCCCTCTTTTATTCAAATCTCTCAGAAGATTTAAAATCATTATTCCGGTCTTGCTATCAAGATCTCCAGTAACTTCATCAAGAATTACTAGACGGGGGTCATTAGCAAATGCTCTTGCTATGGCAACCCTTTGTTGCTCCCCCCCACTTAATTCTGAAGGTGTATGATGAGCTCGTTCATCTAACCCGACTAATCTCAAGAGGTCCATTGCTCTCTTTCTCTTTCCTCGACGGCTAAGTTTACCTGAAAAATGCAACGGAACCATTACATTTTCTATTGCTGTCATCTGGGGAAGTAGGTTATAAAATTGAAAGACAAAGCCTATTCTTTCTCGTCGAATTTCTGCTAAATCGTTGTCATTCAACATTGAGATATTGCGTCCCTCTAAGAAGATTTTACCTCTGGTAGGAGTGTCAAGACCTCCTATTAAATTCAATAAAGTAGTTTTACCTGAGCCAGAAGGCCCCATAATATCAATAAAATCTCCATTATCTATTATTAAATCAACCCCACGTAAGGCTGCTACAGCTGTGGTGCCTAAAAGATAAGTCTTGTGAAGGTTTTCAACAACTATAAGATGTTCATAATCTTTTCCAGCAATTTTATCACTTTTAGCTTCTCTTTTCATATTTTTCTTTTCTTCACGAGACCGTGAAACTATCTCTAATTTTTGTTTCCTAATAGCTTCTTTTCCCTTCTTTTGTTTCCATTTTTCAAATTGCTTTGAAACCTCACCCTTCCAATTTGCCAATTTTCCAGTCTCTTCTTCATACTGTTCCATTAATGGTGTTTTTTTTAAATCTTGATTATTAACCATACGAGACCTGCTCTTTTCTAATTATTCTTAATTGTTGATTAACAGATTTTAAATCTTTCTTAAATTTTTTTACATTATAATATCTTAATGCTAAATTAAATTTTATCAGATAATTAATTCATTACTGGTATGTAAATGTGAGAATGATTTTAAAAATAAGTGTTCTAATCTAATCGAACCTATAAATTTTGATCTTTTATCTAGCGAGAGTATTAAACCTCTCTCTTTTTTAAATAATCCATAATCTTAATATAAATATCTTTCTTAGCATTTGGTTTGTTTCCAGAATTAATTGATTCTATATTTAATGGTAATTTTATCAATTCAATTTTTGTAGAAGTATCCAAAATTTTAGGATTTTTTGCGATCCAAGTTGGATTATGTGCTAAACCACTTACTTCATATTCAAGTTTTATTTCTATGCTAGTTTTGAATTTCCCCTGAAGCAATTCTAATAATTCGCTCGTAATGTCCAAAGATGAGCTATTTATCATCGAATCAATATTCTCATAAAAAGGATTGATTATTTTTTCTTCGACTAATTTAAAATCATGATTAGAATCTAGAAATAATGCCCCACATATTGCTTCAAAAACATCTGCTAAAATCCTTGTTCCATTTATTTGCTGATCTCCACTTTTGAAAATAAATTCTTGCAATTTTACTCTATTTGCTACTTTTTTTAAAGTGTCGTCACTTTCTAACAAGGCTTTAATTTTAGTAATTTCTCCAGGATCTTGTATTCCTCTTTTTTTAAATTTTAATATGAATATAAGCTTTATTACAGCATCCCCGAGTGTTTCTAAATATTCATAACTAACCACACCCGTTTCATTAGCAAGTCTAGGGGTGGTTAGGGATTGAACTAAATAATCTTCATTCTTAAAATCATAACCGATCAAATCTTGAAATTTTCTTAATTTTTCTGTTATAATCATTACCATCTTTACTATACATTTATTTTCAGTTAAATTTAAAAATTTAGAGAAAGCTTAATTAATTATGGAAAGAGGAAATAAAGACAAAATTCTTGGGATGATAGATGAAATGGAGAAAAAAAATATTGAGATTAAAAGTTATATATCTAGTTTGTCAATTTTAACAAGAAATGAATCACTAAAGGAAATTATGAATGATATCATCGGAAAGAACCTAATTTTACAGGAAATAGAAGGTTCTAGAAGACCACACTTACATCCTGTCATAAATGATAATTCTAATTTATTACGTGAAATTGTAAATAATTCTTTTGTTAAGATTCAAGAAAATCCTGCAAAAAAGATAATATATCTAAGAGAATTTCTGGATAACTTTAAATCTATATCAAAAAATGATAAAGAAGTAATACTAAACTCCTTACAGAATGAGAAAAATAATGAAAAATTAAAAGAAAAAATGACCTCCTTAGTCACCATTTTCTTATAATTCAATGGTCTGTTTCTATTTGTCTATAACCTAAATAACTGGAGTAAAATAAGGACCTTCTTTATACTTCTTATTTTTATTCGACCAGTAAGTATTTTCCCTACAACTTTCCCAATTGAGATGTCATCACCATCATGATTCAGAAGGGCTAAGAACGTGGGAGTCTTTGCTTCAAGTAATCCATCCCAACCAACAACTTTCTTTTTCAAATTCTTTTTTGGTTTATTTTTTATTGCTTCAACATGTATCTTTCCGTTGTCAATATTAATTAAAGCAGCATACTTCCCATCTTTTGCATTTAAGAGAATTTTTACCTCAGTATCCTTGAAATTCTCTTTAAATTTCTCATTTTCATTTAAAGGTTCAACTAACTTGGAGACAATTCCAGGAACACCACGGAGTTTTTTCTTTTTTTCATCTGGCATTCAAATCACTAAATTCACAATGTTTTGTTGAAAAATTAATATTTTTAGCTTGTGCTAATGTAAAGACCTAAAAAATCCCCAATCTAATATAAAATAATATAAAACTTAAGTTTAAGAAATATTAATTTGGCTAAAAAGAATACGAAAAATTTACAAATTTACTGAAGAATAAGTAATTTAACACTAAATCCTTTTAAATTTACTACCTCTTAATTTTAATATGCATCCCCATCTGAACCCGAGAAAAGGTCTTCGTAGGCTTTTCGATCCTCGTTTGAGATTCTTTCCCCTCTCAATCCTTCTTTCATTACGATTGGGGCAGACTCTGTCTCATCATGACGAAATTTCTTGTGTATTTTGTACTCTGCTTTGTTTTTTCCTAAGTCAAATTCCTCTTCACAAGCTTTACAATAAAGTTTTCCGTTTTTTGGGATGAGCATGTTTCCACAAGTATCACAGAATTTCATGATTTCCACCTTCTAGTGTTTTTTTTCAGCTTTTAAATTTTTCGTTTTACTACCTATTTCTAATCAATTTTAACTGTTTTCGAAATATAAAAAATATTTTAGGCTTATAAATTTATTCTTTCTATAAACATATGTGTTGATGTTTCAAACTAATTTCATATAAGTCAACACATTTCTCACTAATAAAGCTTTTGTTTAAGATATTAATGTAATATTAAGGTTGTGTTTTGAATTTTCAAGGGAGATGCATCAAATTATAAACTATTAAAATATAAAAGAAATTTAGTAAAATTTCTGTTAAGAGTAGACTTCTCAAATCATATTGTAAGTAGATTTCCAATAAAAACATGGTTCTAGATTAACTAAAATATATGTCTAGTTGACTAAATTTTATAAGAATCAAATAAAAAAATGATATAATATTAATTGTTTTAAGAATCTTCTAAAAGAATTTAAGAAAACAGGGGTTTTATAATAAAGATTCATAAGAAAGGAAAGATTTTAACTATAGCTCATAGAGGAGTAAGTAGAAAAACAACGATAAATGCCATTACAGCTATTAGAAGAGCAAAAAAGTTGAAATCGGATTGTTGTTATTATGAATGAAAAAAAAGGAGGTCTGCCCTTAATAATTGGGCATAGAGGTGCTTATGACGTTGCTCCTGAAAACACTTTAAAAGGTTTCAAAAAAGCAATTGAATTAAAGGCAGATTATATAGAATTTGATGTCCATCAAACTAAAGATGGGGCACTTGTTATAATTCATGATATCGATATACTTAGAAGAATGGGTATTAAATCCACTATTGAGCAGATGACTCTGAAAGAGTTAAAGAAATTAGATTTTGGTGAAGGTGAAAGAATCCCAGAATTATGGGAACTTGTGGAAGTTGCTAAAGGAAAAGTTAAATTTCTCTGCGAACTTAAAGCTCAAGGAATATCTAAAAAAGTTATAAACTTATTGCGAGAAGAACACTTAATCGATTCCACCATCATTGAATCATATATTATAGAAGAATTAATGGAAGTTAGGAAAATTGAACCTTCGATAGAATTAGCTGCTCTAGTTCCCAAGAACAGAGGGATTCTTCTTGAATGGGAAAAAAGAAAAACGATGATTCAAGGTGTAATTGATTTAGGAATTACAAATATCGTCACTCGACTTTTAAATGTGGATGATCTCTTCGTAAGATACTGCCATAAAAATAATATAAAGGTCTTTGTTTATTCACTCAATACAGAATTAACGATGAAAAGATTCATTTCTATGGGTGTTGATGGAATAATAGTAAATAGTATTTCAAAAGCAAAAGCATTATTAACAAAACCTATTCAGAAAAAGAATTTAAATAATGACTTAGAGCAATTACCTTAAAATATTTTAGGTGGACATTACTATTCTAATTGATTTTACTTTAATGATTACTTTTAATATGAATTATGTCAAACTTTCCAAAAGTAGCTAACATAGATTTTGAAAGGCTTTTTTTTCCAAAAGCTATTGGAATAATTGGAGTATCCCCCACAATGAGGGGAGGGAGCTTTTTTGTTAGGTGTATGAAGGATAGGTTTAGAGGACCAATGTATCTATTTAACCCTAACTTTGCAGGGGAAGAATTATACGGTTATAAAATATATAGTTCAATCCTTGAAATTAATGATCCAATAGATTATGTGATTTTAGCTATCCCTGCCCGATTATGCCCAAAGGTAATGGAGGAGATTGGTAAAAAAGGTGTTCCCTTTGTAACTGTTTTTGCATCAGGATTTCGAGAAGTTGGTAATGAAACTCTTGAACAAGAACTTTTAAACGTTGCTAAGCAATATGGTGTTAGAATTATTGGCCCTAATTGTTTGGGAGTTTATAATCCAAAAGCTGGGCTTCTCTTTTCATATGAACAACCTAGAAAGGCGGGTAATTTTTCGGGAGTTTTTCAATCTGGTGGAATTGCCCAAAATATGTCACAGTTAGCAGTTTCATATGGACTACATGTTTCAAAATTTATATCAATTGGAAATTCTTTAGATTTATCACCTGTAGAATTTTTAGAATATTTCAACAACGATGAATATACAAAAATCATAGGTTTGTATATTGAAAACTTAAGATCTATAAAACAAGGGAGAGGTTTTATGAGAGTGGTAAAAGATTGCAATCTAAATAGAAAACCAGTTATTCTCTGGAGAGCTGGATATGGTGAAGCCACAAAAAAGGCAATCTTATCACATACTGGTGGACTTGCTGGAAATAATGAAATATGGGAGGCTGTAAGTAAGCAAACAGGTAGTTGCATGGTAGGAAATTCTAATGAATTAGCAGCTCTAGCTTCAGCTTTTAATTTGACTCGTTTACCGAGTACTCGTAATGTTGGTGTTATTGGTGTTGGGGGAGGATCAACCATAGAAGCAATCGATATTTTTGAAAAATATAATTTAAAAATCCCCAGTTTAACTGAAAAAACCATAAATAAGATGAAGAGGTTTATACCAGACGTAAATACTAATGTGACAAATCCACTTGACCTAGGTGGTTCAGGTATACAGCCAAATATTTACTATCGTAGTATAATGGCGTTAGAAAGAGATCCGAATATCTCCTCTATAGTATTTATTAAGGATCCAGAAAGATTTGGTAATTTTCAGAAGTTGATGAAAGAAATTTTCAGGGATAACCCGGGAGTAGTAAATTTTAAGGGTATGGATTTAAATCGAGAATTTATAAGATATGTAGCTAAAGCAAAGAGTATAAGCAATAAACCAATGTATTGTGTTATGCTTAAAATAAATGAAGGTTTTGAGGAATATAAGAGTAGATATAAGTTTAAATTAAAATTATTAAATCGTAATGTCCCAGTATTTGAGAGCTTAGATTTAGCTGGTATTGTTTTAGATAAGTTAAATAGTTATAGAGAATTTCTGCAAAAGCATGGAAAGTATCCTAAAATTTAAATATAGTTAAGATTCATGCTTAACATCAATAGGGCGTCCAGGACTGCCTTGATAATAAAATTTACCTGGTTTTCCTCTCCAATTTTTATGCAATATTGTATTTGGATATATTACATTATTATCAGTGGTAACTACATTTGGTCCGATTATATTACCAGGATATAATGTTGTATTTTTACCTAATTTGATCTCCATTATTGTTATTTTTCCGAAAATTGTGTTGACTGCATGACTTGACAAACCACTGGAAGGGTACATAAATACGTCATCTTCTAGGTTGGTAAATTCTAATCCAGCATAGCTATCACAATAAATTACGTTTTTACCTATTGTATTATGACCTATTCTTCGAAGTACTCTGTTTACGAGCCAAGGAAATGGTGATTTCGATGCTAACCACATTGGATACTTAATTATAAATCCTCTCTTGTGATAATATTTCATCATTTTTCCTTCAGGGCTTTTTATATCATCGAGATCTCTAGCAAAAACACCTTGTTGAGGTGGTGATTTCTTATTCCAACTCCGAGTCCAAAATGCTGTAAATTCAATTAAAATAATAAGATAAATATAGTAAAGGATTAAAAGAGTAACAGGTAAAGCAAATAAATGAATAATTGGAGGTATGGAAAGAAAATTAATAAATCCATATTCGAAAATTAAGAAAAGACTTAAGCAAACATAAAAAGGCACTAAGAAACTAATGAAATTAATTTTAAAAAAATCAAATGCGGGAAGCTCTACAGTTTTTTCTAATTTTTCTTTAAAATTTGAGTTATTTACTTTTTTTGGTTTATCAGCTTCCATAATATAATAATTAAAGAGGAATAATAAAAAATTAATCCTTTCTCATTAATGATGGATTATAATTTTTATTTGGGATATCCCGGATCTTGAAAGTTTGTTTCAATTTTCTCCATATATGGAATAATCTTTTTGAAAACCATAATTAATGCTACAAATGCTAGCATACCCATTATTAATCCAAATAAAAATGGGGAAACTAGGGGTGGGGATAATAGAAACGTTCCTAATATGGGTCCAAAAATCTGCGCAAGACTATCCAATGTTGATGTATAACCATTTATTTTTCCTATTTCCTTTGGAGAGACAGTTTCAGTCACTTTTCCCATCATGAGACCTCTTGCACATGATACACCGTAACTAGCAAAAACCATTAGAACTATAAAAATCCAAGGTTCGGGATAAAATGCCCCAAAAATTCCTATAAGAATAAAAACTACTGTTAGAATAGACAAACCAAGAATTTTCATCTTTTTTTCACCCAAAATCCTAATTGTTGGTTTAAATAATGTAAAACGGATAATAGCTCGTGATACACCCGATAACAGAAGAAATAAACTGACTCCTAAAATATCTAAACCTAGTATTAATTTTATAAAAATAGATAAGGTTGAAACGTACATTATGAAAGATAAAGTGTGAAACGCAAACTGGGTTAATGAATATAAAGCATCTTTATTGTTTACTAATTTAAACTTTATTTTAACTTCCTTTTCTGTTTTTTCCCTCTTCGATTTTGGCCATGATTCCTTTATAAAGAAAAATGTGATAATAATAGTTACGAGAGAAAATGAAGCCGATACTAGACCTGGAAGTGCAAGTGGATAATCCTGACCAAAAATTTGAAATATAGATAAAAATCCTGCTAATCCTGGTGCTAGTAATCCCGCTAAAGTATGAGCAACCCCAATGTTTGTCATTTGGAGCCCCCGTTCTCTTGGAGGAACACTATCAGTAATGATAGCTTTTGTAATAGGATAATTACCACCGAAAATCCCATCAACAATCCGAGCCACAAAAAATAGAAAAAGAGAGTTAGAGAAAGCCAAAATTAGAAAAGCCGAAAATGTTCCAGTCTCAGCGATTAAAAGTATAGGTCTTCGACCAAATTTATCACTTAATCGTCCCCATAAAGGTGCGGAAAAGAGTGAAAAAATAGCATTTGTGGCAAGAAGTAATCCAATAACTAAAGGAGTTGTTTTATAGACATCAATGAGATCTGGTAAATAAGGGATTAATATATAAAAACCAAAAATATCAACAAATAGTCCAAGCCATAAACTATTTAATTCGGGATATTTTTTTTTTTCAGGTTTTTGGGATCGTTTTGTATTTAATGCAGACATAGTTTCAAATCAGAAACTTTTGTAATAGATCCTAAAATTTAAAGTCACATATAAAATTTCTAATTATTGAAAGAAAATTAGTTAAGCAAAAATTATATAATCAATTTATTAATTTTTGGTGCTATAGATAAAAGGGAATCATGCCCAGCTTTTTCTATTATCTTTAGAGTACAATTTGGGATTATTATTTTTTTCTTAGAAAATCAAGAATAATTTGGTTAATTTCTAGAGCTCTAGATAAAGGTGAATTATGACCTGCTTTATCAATAAACCTTAGAGTACTGTTTGGAATTCTTTCGTGCATTTCTTCCATAACAGCGGTTGGCATAATTCTATCATGAGTGGAAGTGATTAATAAGGATTCATTTTTGATTTCGCATAATCTTTCTAAAGTATGGTGAGTATTATCCACTCCTGACTGAAATTCAATATCTTCAGCAGTAGGGGGATCAGTCATTCTATCCTTTATTAAATCCTCAGCTGACCACAACCCATACCATTTTTTGGCAGGGTTAGCTTCCATTTGTTTCCTAAATTTTATATAATACCCTCCTCTTGCTGACTGCCAAAATGATTTTTCTGGATCTTCCTTTCTTAATTTCAAATCGGCTAAGCGCATATTTTTATAAATCTCTGTTCCAGATTCATCAGGGACCCCATAATTCGTATTGATTAGAACCATTTTATTTACTCGGTCTGGATATTTTATAACAAAATTCTGGACGATCTTCCCTCCTAGACTCCAACCAATTATATGAGCCTTATCAATTTTTATGTAATCCATTAAACCAGCAATATCATCAGCATAAACCTCCATTGTATACACTCCTTTAGGTCTATCGGACTTTCCAGCTCCTCTATTATCGAATCTAATTACTTTAAAGCTTTCTGAAATTGGCTTGAACTGAGCAATCCAGTTCTCTTTCTTGCCTCCAAATCCATGCACTAAAATAACGGGATCTCCTTCCCCTTGCATTTCATAACAAATTTTGATACCCTTTATATTGACAAATAATTCAGTCATAAAAATCAATGTAACTATTTTATAAATTTGATATTATTATTTAAAATTTTAAAAATTTTAGAATGTACTTAATTTTTTAGAAAATTAGTAATCGTTTTGATTTCCCCTGAAACATTAGATTTGTGAGATTTGTGTCATGCTTTTTCTATTAACATGAAAGTACTATTTGGTATTAATTTATATACTTTTCTCTTCTGCTGGAGTTTTCTCTTTTTTAGTTTTCCTTCTCCTAATTCTTACTTTCGGGGGTGTATCCGTTTTAGATTTCCCTGTTGAAGGTTTTCTTATTGAAATTTTATCCAATGAAATCTTTCCTTGTTTAATGAGTATTCCTAATGTTACACCCGTTACAGCTACTACCGTTATTACAGAAACAAGAACTATAATTGGAGTAATATCTGGTCCCGCTCCGCTGGGAGTGCTTTTTCGAATAATAACATTCTCAGATGCTATATTTCCTAGTGTATCATTAGCGTAGAAGATAAGAATAACATCTCCATTGGCTTGTCCATCCCATGCAGTTTGATCAATTACACCATCTTGAGTAAATATAAATATAGCA
>Ga0209976_10000222_pt1 | contig 41908 bp, 48 predicted proteins | sample SumtaG_FD_182806 | JGI IMG/M metagenome (GOLD analysis project Ga0209976, IMG submission 182806) | Deep subsurface microbial communities from Indian Ocean to uncover new lineages of life (NeLLi) - Sumatra_00157 metaG (SPAdes) (version 2) | ecosystem: Environmental > Aquatic > Marine > Oceanic >...
ATCACCAGATGAACCGATCTGAGCAGAATCACCAGATGAACCGATCTTAGCATAATAACCAGATGAACCGATCTTAGCAGAATCACCAGATGAACCGATCTTAGCAGAATCACCAGATGAACCGATCTGAGCAGAATCACCAGATGAACCGATCTGAGCATAATCACCAGATGAACCGATCTGAGCATAATTTTTTTCTTGATCGTTTTGGAATTTATCTTTACATAGATCAATTAAAAATTTAACCATAGATTTAACGAACCCGCTTAAACCAAGTTTGATTCCTATCTTTATTTTTGTGGTACATCTTTTTGAATCACCATCTTTTTGTTTGTCAATTTCTCCGACAGCCTCAACCAAATGGAATTCACTGTCATGGATGTTATAATAATTTAAGACGTCAAACGGATCTTTGCAAAAATGAAAACCTGCTTTGCAAATAACAGCATTGTTTTCTTCGTAAGTTTTCCCTTCTTCGAATTTAAAACCATTACAAGTCATATCTTTGTTTAATGCCTTAAAACCCTTATTTTTTTCCATTGATTAACTCCTTTCTATAGTTTCATGATCAAGGATAATATAACTATGTGAATTAAAATTTTATTCAATATCATCCTTTGCACACATCATATTTGTGACTGTAATCACAACTATACATACTAAATGCGTATATGCATAAAAACAAAACCAAAATTCACCGCCTAATGCTTCTACAATAGTCATCTTATTTTCTCCTTATAGTTTTATTATAATGTATAATGAATCATTTATTTGGTTTTTTAAAACCTGATATTTCATGATATTGTTTTAACATTTCTGGCATGCTTTCGCCTGGGGAAAAACAGTATTCCAAGTCACTAAGGTTTAAATAAATTTCAGCGCACTTTTCACAATGGTAGTGATTAGCTATTCTAATTGGGGGCTCTTCATTACAATCAGGATCAGCACCGATTATTCTTGCCTCAGTCTCATTATAAGGATATCTGTATCGGGCATGTTTAAGGCAAAGAGAATCAATGTCAATTAAGTTATTACAACTACAGCACCTTTTTCGCCTTGATGTTTTTAACTTCTCAAAGTCGGCGCCAGAATCTTCATACCAATACGTCCAATCACCAAACTCAAAGTCATCTTCCATGTCGCATTCACATGATAACATTTTATTTACTCCTTTCTCTATCTGGTGTCATTATAGTTAATAATGTACTCGTTTAAAATAACTTTTTAAGGGTGTCCCCAATATATTCTGTATATGCCGGCGGTATTGCCTGGCACATTTCGTCCCGTGACATCCAGCCAATATCCATTGCAATTGCCGCTTCATCACGATACAACATCCTGTGCTTTTTTGAATGCCCTCCATGGCCATATACACCAACAGCAGGCCCTTGATGAATACATTTTGGCTGAATAACTGGAAAGGATGTTTCAAAAATTCTATGGCGTCTTAAATATCCACGATCTACACCCAACCCGAACATTGAACCACAAAGAACAACCCCATGATTTCCAAAAAGATCTGAATATTTATGAAGTGGAGACCCTTCCACATTTTCAATAATATATTGTTTTCCTAATTTTTTTAGTATTACCCTGGTTGGCTCTATAAGCATTGGATATATTTTCCCGGGGTGCATTGCTTTTAATTTTGAATAACCTTGGCATGGTGGGCTTGCGTGTATTACATCAAATAGATGTCCATTTTGTTTAAGATACTCCAAAGCATCAGATTGGATAAACTCGTGTGGATTGTTATTCTGATTTTCAATATCAATGCCTGTCACCTCAAAACCTGCACGGGCATATCCTTCTCCAGCACCACCAGCTTTGCAAAAAAGGTCAAGAAGTTTTAGTTTTTTCATATTACCCTAAGTTCCTGTTTTTATTCAATCCGACTGTCCACATGATTATTCATAATGAATCCATATAATGGCCCGGTTGAGGTGCGGGCTGTATTTGCCAGCTCCAACCGGATTGTTCTGCTGCGCTGTGCAATGTTTCACTCAACCGGGCCATTCATGCTGGAGCGCAGCGACAGCATAACGAATTCACTCGCGTAGCGTAGCGAAGACGATGTGCAATGATTTATTATGTGTTTAATTCAGCAAGTCTTACTATTGCTGATTCCTTAGTATTCCATCTTTCATAAAACATATGGAAGAATAGAAACTTTTGATAAATCATGTAATACCATTCTCCGCCCATAATTTCATATCTTATATAATATTTCATTTTACCTCACATAATTATTAAATTCACCATTGCGCTTTTCATACCGCAACCGCCTTGTCTATGGCATCCCTGATAATGACGTAAATCAGTCATGGGTTAAAAGCAGTTATTACATCGCCAAGCGTTATGCCAATCTTTCGGGTCATATTCTTTGCTACAGGCAGAACACCTTAACCCATTGATCTGCATTGCAGTATTGGACGGCCATTTATAAGAATAAACGCCTGGATTGCGTACAAAAGTTCTAAGTGTTCCGCATTTTTTACACCAGTCGTTATCAGCAAATGGTAATATTCCAATCCATTCATGTTTACATTTACGTTCAATTTTTTTCATAGTCCGCTCCAATGGCCCGGTTGAGGTGCGGGCTGTATTTGCCAGCTCCAACCGGATTGTTCTGCTGCGCTGTGCAATGTTTCACTCAACCGGGCCATTCATGCTGGAGCGCAGCGACAGCATGAATAAGGAGTTATGCAGTTCATGCGCGTATATAAGAGCACGCTCTTTTCTGAATCCGCATTAACCTTTTTTGTTAATATTTTTGGTGTCATGATTGCTTATAATGTTTGATTGCCAATATTTTTTTGCCAATAGGATCATCAAACTGATCAACCAGAAAACAATTAAAGAGATACAATAGCATCCCGAATATTAAAAAGTTCCATGGTGTAGGCCCCAAAAAAAGAATTCCTATTAAAGAATAAAGAAAAAGCAGGATGGTGATAATATTAATAATTTTCATACGGTCCCCCAGGTTATTTTTCTTTTAAATAATCTTCAATTAATCCCATTGTTACGGCAGATGGTTCACGACTGTGTTTTTCTAAATGATGATGCAGTATATAGATCATTGTTTTTTTAGGATCAATTGAGCATGAATATTCCGGAAGATTTTCAAAAACAACATCTAATGAATCTATCTTGAATTCATCATTACAATACTTAAATAATCTGGCCATAATAAATTTTTTAAAATCTTCCTTTAAAATATTTTTAAAGAATTTAGAGGAATATGTTACACACATGAAATTATCTTGATCTGATTTGCCAAAATTGCAATAAGGCTGATCTTCTAAAAAATTGCAGTAATCAGCATAATTATTATTTTTTTGTATTGATTCATCGTCCATTGTCGGTCTCCTTATTATTTTCTGTAACTTTCCCAATTAAAGGCTAAAATAACCCCGCCTGCATCCCTTATTCTATCGAAAGCCCTTTCTCCCACATAGTCTTTAAACTCGTTTTCCATCAGGTTTGATATAACGACATTGGGTTTATTGTTCCTATATCTTCTGTCTATTATATCAAATAACAAACCAAGGTCTTTCTGTGTATTTTCATATGCGCCTATCTCATCAATAACCAATAAATCATGGCTGCAGTAATCAAACATTATTTTTGCTTCGGATTTTTTTGATGTTTTGTTATAGGTTGATTTGATATTGCTCAACATTTCAAATGCTGTGGTATAAAAGACATTCAGACCATCAAATAAAAGCCTATCCAATAAAGTGCATGATAAATGAGTCTTACCCGTACCAGGCTTTCCAAAAAGTGCAAGGGATGTTCCTCTCTTCATCATTTTGGGAAATTTTTTATAATATGTAAAAATTGTTTGGTAGATGTTTTCAGAGGAAGGAGAAACAGTTACATCAAAATCTTTGAAATTTAATCTTGAAAACTTAACAGGAATATTTGATAAAGGTATCTTTTCAAGAAATCTAATATATTTTTTTTGATATACATCTTCTTTCTTTTTTTTAATAATATTCTCAGAACATATGGGGCAGGGTGGTTTTATTGATTTTACTTTTCCACGATAAATAAATGGTTCAGCCAAATATTTTCCATGATCATTGCATATGTATTCTTTTTTAATCATCTTTTGACCCTGCTTTGTCCTCATTCATCCATGGGATATCTTCAATTGGTGTACCAATATAAACATTATCTTTAAAATGATCAGCGCCATCTATTTTATTTCGAACTTTATTTTTTGATTTAAACCAAACACTTTGCATTTTTTGCTTCCAATTTGAAACTTGTTTTCCTGTTGAATCGTGCCAGTCGGCTACATCATAATAATTAAATGCTTTTACTGCTATTTCAGTTTTATAAGAATTTTCATGAAAGTATAAAATTACATCTTCTTTTTTAGGAGGAATGAAAACTTTTTTTGCTTTGTTTTTTTTAATACCCTTTCCCTTAACTTTACTTGGTTTGGGTGTAGTCTGTGGTGTAGTCTGTGGTGTAGTCTGTGGTGTAGTCTGTGGTGTAGTATCTAACCACCCAATAAATAACAAGCTGTATTCATTGGGTTTTATTCTATTACCAGATTTAACTTTTATTACCTTTTTTTTTGATAATTTTTTGATATTCTCAATAATTGTTTTACGGGCCAATCCCGTGCAGCAAGAAAGGGTTGTTAATCCTGGGAAGCATCTTTTTGTTTTTCTGTTATAAAATCTCATAAAAGCTATCAATAATAATTTTTCGGAACTTGATAAATAATCAAGATCAAAAATAAGATCTATTAATTGATAGATAGGGAATATTTCATTCCCATTCTTATCAATCATTTTTATTAAACCTTTTTAGATGGTTCTCTTATCGCTTCCCTTGGAACTCCAATTTCTTGAAGCATCCGAACACCTACAGGGTTAATTGTATGTTTTCCAGTAATCCAGTTGGATAAGGTTACATTTGTAATCTTAAGCTTTTTTACAACATCATCCCTTGTCATACCAAGTAATCTAATTTCTTTTGCAAGTTGCCTTTCCATATGGTTCCTCTTTGTTAAAATTATCGTTTTCTATATCAATATACTAACACATTCTTTATGTCAACATTATTTATTATTTATTTTTACTTGACAACCTACAATTGATTTAATATTGTGAATTATAAATAACCGAAAAGGAGAACTCATGGCACATGCAATAGACAATGCAGCAAGTGCTGCATATAGAAATCATAAGATAAATAAAATCAGCATGATCAATTTAATATCAGATAAAGAAAAAGAAGCTTTTTTGAAAAAAAACTGCTTTAAATGCAAGGCATTTGATATTAAAATCACAAAATTTGCCTGCATAACTTATCAACGAATGGCAATTACAGCAAAGACCTATGAACCTACTCATAAGTGCCTGGGTTGCAAAAGGTTTAATAAAAAAATGATCGGCAAACTTGAAAAAAAGAAATGTTTGTTAGAAGTAGAATTTCCCGGCTATTGTTCAGGTACAAAGGTTTTTATAAGGCCTGTGAAGATGTCATTCGCTGCCTGGAACAATAAAGTTTGTTGCTCCTCAAAATGTACACTTACTTTGAGTAATTTTAAAACAGCGGGTTATAAAAATATAAATGATGTTTCTGAGCGAAGAAGGGAAAGCTCAATGGTCGTTGATTTGAGGGTATAAATATGAATCGATTTTCAATAATAGGCGAGATCATAGACGTTTCAGAACTCAGGTATGCCGGCCCAAAGAAAGCACCGGTTATAACAGCAAGGTTTAAAACCGGTTCCTCCATATTAAAAGTAACCTATTGGGGCAAGAAAGCTGAAAATCTTGAATCAAGATATTCAACGCCTGGGATGTGCGTTTCAGTTGTCGGGTGGTTAGATATCAATACGTGGGAATATAACGATACTACATATGCAGAACTCAAAGGAACGGCTGACAAATCATATCCAATAGAAATGAATATTGAATTGATGTCACAGGTTGAAATAATAGGATCGATTGCCAAGAATTATGGTGCTGGCAATTATTTGGTTAAATCAACCAGTGAGACAAAAGCTAAAAAATTCATCTGTCAATATATCCCTTTCCATTGTGATTATAATTTTGATCCTGGTCAGATCGTGCATGTAATGGGATCACTCAGGGTTGATAGGTGTCAATCTAATATAGCCAGGCAAACAGTTGAGGCTGCCCGGGTGATACAATTTTAAGAGATGGATAATATATGAATACCACAAGAAGAAATTTTTTAAAAATATCTGGTGTATTAGCAATATTACCTGCACTTAGTAAAATAGACATAATATCAGAATTTTCTCATAAGATTAAATATATCAAACCACAATCAAGCCCTTTTAAAAACATAAATGTAAGGTTTCTTGGTAGACGTAAAGTTTTCAATCATTCATGTGTAGATGAATCAAATCAATATATAGCAGATGTATATAATCTCAGACGATCCGTTAAAGGTGAAATGATTGAATGTTATGCATTTTTGGATGCTGAATTGGTTGACCTTGTACCCGACAAAAAAAAGTTTATTAAATATGAGTTAGTTTCTTACGCTGAATCTATAAATATTGCAGTTAAAAATAGATTCGGGATTTAATGGGGGAAATATGATAGCAAAATTTCATAAATGGACCAAGTTTCCAATAAATGTTGGTGAACCCCTTTGTTTTAAATTTGATATTAATGGCCTTACAATTATCAGCAGACCTAAAAAAAACGAAGATCACAATTGTTTTGCAGCTGAGTTTATTAAATCAGACACCGTTCAATTATTAAAAGTACATAGTCCTATTGGTATTTATTTGGCTCATAATTATATTGATCTGGACACACCATACGTCTGTTGTGCAAGTTGTGGGGCCAAATTAAAATAGTTACATTACACTTAATAATGTATCTGTTTCTGGTTCACTTATCAAAGAATATCCGTAAAATGAAAAATAAACGATTCTGGTCATGGGCAAAAGTAACGCATTCCTTGAAAAGATTTGATCCAGGCGCTGCAAAATACCGACATAAATATGACATGCTTTTTGGATACGGTAAATTTATACGGGTCCGGCGGTACAAGGGACCTGGGGGAGAGATCAGGAGAACGGTTGAAATTGAAATTTAAATAATTTTAAAGGAGTCCTCATGACTTGCGATAAATGCGGAAAACAAATGAAGCTTAAAAATTATCGTGAATATGGTATCCACACTATTTATTATTGGAAATGCAAGCATTGTGGCCATGAGAAACAAACCACTGAATCTAAATAGATTCATGATTCAGCATAATGTAACCATTTAGGGAGAATATATCATGAAAAAAATAAAAAAAGAAAAGTTTGTGCCTGAAAAATACATTATCAGATGCCCTGAATGCTGTGAAAAAAATAGTTTTTATAAGGACATACCCGGAAAATTTGAATGCTGGGCCTGTGATACTGAGTTTGAAGTGGAGGAATAGATTAATATGCCTGACTTCCCATACATATGGTTTTGGATAAAAAAACTCCCCGGGCGAAAGAATCAACCTTGCCGGATCCTGATAAGATCCAGGAGGATGAATTCAGCTTTGATTGAGTTTGAAGATGGATTTAAAGTTATCAGCAGTAGGCATGCTGTAAGGAGAAGAAAACTATGAGTACAAAAATTCAATGGTGTGATGAAACCATCAATCCAATAGTCGGGTGTACAAAGATAAGTGAAGGTTGTAAAAACTGTTATGCTGAAAAAATGGCATGGCGATTGAAAAATATTGGTATTGAAAAATATCAAGAAGTTGTAAATAAAAATGGATGGACCGGAGAAATTGGAATTGATATTGATGCCTTTGATAAACTTCCAAAATATAAATCCAAAAAGGTATTCGTTTGTTCTATGGGTGACATTTTTCATAAAAGGGTTACAGAAAGACAAATCAATCAAGTAATAGCGATGATGGTCCACCCCATGGGAGGCCTGAGCCACCACACATATATGTTATTGACAAAGCGGCTTGATAGGATACCAGAGTCTTCTCGTGAAAGATTTGCAGAGTGGAAAAATATTTGGCTCGGTGTAACCGTTGAAAATCAGAAAGCAGATGAACGTATTGAACAATTGCTAAAGGTTCCGGCTTCAATCCGTTTCCTTTCTATTGAGCCTATGATTGGGCCTATATCTCTTCGCTGGTTATCCGCCTGGCCAAAAGAAAAATATTCAGCTATGAAACCAGGATTCGATGGAACAAATCATCTTGACGGATTGCGGGAACTTGATTGGGTTATTTGTGGACCAGAAACCGGCCAGGGTAAAAGACCTTTTGAATATGATTGGGCAAGAGTTTTAAGAGATCAATGCAAAGAGGCCAGCGTCCCATTTTTTTTCAAAAAGCATGACGACCCTGAAACCCCATACGATTTAAGAATAATGGAGTTTCCAAAATGAAAACCCTTTATCTGCCCATTAAAAAAAAATGGTTTGACATGATCAAATCCGGTGATAAGACACAAGAATACCGTGAAATAAAAGATTTTTGGATGAGGCGGTTAATCTCTCTTAAAGATGATATGGAATACAGCGCCTGGGATGAATTCATCACTGATCTGAATCATCCATATAACAGACATTCCGGACCCGATGAATGTTTAAATTATTTCGAGGCAAGATTCAAAGAATTTGATTCTGTTGAATTCAGGAATGGCTATGACAAAAAAGTTCCTTCATTAAAAAAAGAGTTAAGATATATCGCTGTTGGTACTGGTAATAAAAGATGGGGTGCTGTATCCGGTAAGTTTTATTTTATTTTAGAATTGGGCAAAATAATGGTGTCATGATGGAAGATAATAACATATGAGAAAAAGTTTCACCAAAAAAGAAAGGCAAAAGGTTTGGAAAAAACATAGAAGAAGATGCGCTTATTGTGGTTGTCTTCTTGAATTTAAAGATATGCAAGTTGATCATATTATCCCGTTCTATAAATATTCAGAAAAATATGATTGTATTATTATAAGATGTAAAAAATTTACTGATTATGGAATAAATGATTTTGAAAATCTTAACCCTGCCTGCAGAGTTTGTAATAAATGGAAAAGTGCATTGAACCTTGAAGAGTTCAGGCATGAAATACAAATGCAGGTTTCCAGGTTGAATAAAAACTCAGCTGGTTATCGTATGGCTTTAAAATATAAATTAATAAAGCAAACATTAATTAAAGTCGAATTTTACTTTGAAATCCTGGCAATGATTGAAAAAAATGATTGAATAAAAATATAGGAGTAACCGTTGACTGATCAAAATCAAGTAACCCTTCGACAATTCTCTGATGAATATCTCTCCTGGAGCAAGGGAGTCCACAGGAAGAATTCATATGATCTTGAAAAACAGGCATTTGGTAAATTCTTTTATTTTATACAAATATCAGGAAACGATACAAAAACCTTTCTATTAAGCAGTGTAGGAACAAAAGTCATTGATCAGTTTATGGCTTATTTCCGGAATAAAGGCCTAAAGGCAACTTCTGTCAATGCATACTTCCGACATTTAAAGGCTGCTTTCTCAAAGGCAAAGGCCTGGGAGTACATTGAAGAGAATCCTTTCTTTATGATCAAACAATTACGGATTGAAAAGAAGGTGCCGGCATTCATACCGCCTGAAGGGATCAAGGAGTTTATCAGTGAAATAAAAAACTTTGATCATAGAATGATGATCACCGGTTATCTTTCAACCGGCCGGCGCCGCGGGGAATTGTTATATTTAAAATGGTCTGATATAGATTTTGAAAATAATCAGTACCGAGTTGAATCATCAATGGAATATACTGTAAAGAGTCACATGAGCAAAGACTTCCCTATTAATGATATCTTTTTAGATGTATTAAAAACACTGGCCAAAAAATATGGTAAAGATTCAGGCCGGGTTTTCTGGAAATATCATTCACCAAATTCAGTTACAACTTTTGTTAAAAGGGAATTGATCAAGGGAGGCTATCCCAAATTAAAATTGCATGATCTAAGGCATACCTTTGCTTCGTGGTATTTAATGCGTCATGGCGATATAGGAGTTTTGCGGGAACTCATGGGGCATAAAAACATTGCAACGACAATGATTTATTCCCATCTTACGCAAGGTCATTTAGATACTGAAAATAATAAGATTCAATTTTAGATATGATTTTAATATATTGTTAGATTTTTCATGATCGCCCTTTACCTTTATTCGTTACGCTGTGAATGTCAACCTCATTTTTTAATGAATAAACTTAAACACCAATAAGCAGGTAATCTTAATTAATATTTATATCCCACACTTTCTGAGTTATTAAATCAGCACCATCAGCACATTCACCAGTAACTTTCATAAGCACATCTGCTGTCATATCCTCAGTGCCTTGTGCGCTTGATTGCTGTCTAATAGCAGTCGCATTAAAACCAATACAAGTTATTCTTTGCTGTGAAGAACTATTCCTTTGAATAGTTACCTGTGCTGACCACTCATTAGTGTCATTATTCGCGGGATGAATAGAGAAAGTGTAAGATCCAAAATGAAAAATAATAGTTTTATTTCCGTTACTGTTTGTTATATCACCGGCAATCGTAACTTTGATCGTTTGTCCCACTCCAACAGTACCAGCTTTTATCGTTGTGGTTCTGAGGATATCTTCTCCGGTACCGGATGTTGAAACAGATCCTTGCACCCCACGCTGAGTCAAATCACCCGTATCAACAATATAAGTGGCAGCCTCAGAGTAATTGATACCTACTTCAACAGAGTTTCCAGCATTCGAATCAATTGTGATACCACGTGTAAGAACATTTGTTGCAGTTTTTCCACCTCTTACAAATGAGTTACCTCCGATAAAGCCTATATTATTGACACCACCTGTAATTAGGGTTCCTATCGCAGAAGCAAAAGCGGCTCCCTTGGAATCCGTCCATGGATCTGTTATTACATTGCCCCTTACGCCGAAACCATAGTTATCATTAAATAATAAAATGCCATAGGTTCCACATTCTATTATCTGATTAGTTGAAAGATCAATTCCTTTGGTGTATTGAATTAAAATACCAGCACTGGATGATGAGTCTTCATCATTATACCCTCTTAAGAAATTCCCTTCTATTGACCCCGTAGCAAGACCAGAAGCATAACCTACAAGCCGTATGCCCATTTCTGTTGTGCCCGCTGTGCTTCCACTGTCTGCGTTATTTCCTTTTATAAGGGTATCTATAGGCTCAAAAGTGGCGGCGGCTCCGTCAGTGCTTGTAGCAACATTTATAGCTCTTTGACCACCTTTTATAATGTTACCCTCAATAGAGGATCTATTTGTAGACCTAAAATCTATAGCAGTCCAAGGGAAAGTGTTGATAATATTTTTCGTTACATTTATATCCGACGATCTTGGATAGACACCTAAAGTATCAATATGCCTCGTTATTGTGATTCCATAAGAAGCGTGGAACTCACCTGTCATATTAAAAATATTATTCTTATGAACACTACCTCTTTGCCCGCACCAATCAGAGAAACCAGCATAATTTATATTGCTAATAAAATTATTAACAACCTCATAATCTTGCACAAATTGATACCAAATCGCCCTACCACCAAAATTATCAATTATACAATTTCTAACATGCACGGTTGATAAATAGTTAGACGAATCAGCACCGTGGGCGTGGATTGCATTCTCGCTATTAAAGAACGAGGCGTTTTGCAAACCTGACACTTTTATATTTTCAACAGTTACATTTGATGCCGTTATATCTAAACCTGTAGTGTTTGATGTCACTTGCCTTATTTCGGACACTTCACCATCCCCTGTAATGAAAAGAGATTTATCAATCAGTATAGGAGATGATATCTTATATTGAGCCAAACCACCTGAGATATGCAAATTCCCACCAATTATCAAAGAGGCAACAGCCGAGTTTATTGCTATTGTATCATCAATTAAAGTCTCGTTATTATTAGCACCGAACCAATAAGGAATTGACTTTTTAAGTCCTTCAACAACAAGATTTTCGCCAAATATTTGATAATCACCTGCTATCAATGGTCCATTTATATTTAATATTTCAGGTCCACCACCGGCTACACCATCAATTTTCCCCCCTTGCGTTATCCATAATGTCAAAGTTGATGGAGTAGTTACCGTCACTCCGTCCGCTATAATTGTTAAAACTGGAATCTGCAAAATTGTTGGAGATGATCCAATTGCTGCAACCGCTGATGCCAAATCGTCGTAATTACCAATCCAATCTATTGTCGGAACCGAAACTGACCCAGCTGAAAAATTTTTAAATCCATCAAGCAAACTATTCCAGCCGATTACATTATTAACTGTTGGATTCGGTAAAGTATAATCAAAACCAGGGTCAATGATAGCAGGCGCTATGGGGGTTCTACTTAACAATGCCCTATTATCTCTACTTTGTAGGGTTGCCTTATCAAGCGCCGATTCATAGAGTTCAGCAGGCGTGGCTCTATTATTCTTTAAGTCAAGTTCCTGGGTTAAGGAGGTCAATCCGTCAATTGTAAGGGTTCCGTCGTCAGGGGCTGTATTTGCAACAACCTCAAAATTTATTATTGTATACCCTTCATCACCCAAAGCGTCCTGGACCCAATCTTCTTGGCTTCCGTCCAAATCATTAATAAATGTTACCGTTAAATCCGATTCATCAATATAATCAAAAGTGATGGGGAAATTGGTTGTTAACCCATTTGCAGTATATTGTTTCGGGGGTTGAATCGTGTTTGTGATTGTGGCAAAAGCGATACCGGTGAATAGAAACAATGTCAAAATGACATATAATATTTTTTTCATATTCTCTCCCTGGTTTTATAAAAAATTATTGTCAACAAAAATCATATCATAGGCGCCTATCACCCCTACAGTTGCACTAACTTCATCACACACAATTATAATATCTGACTTTTCAGGTATTGGTACTGGAACACCATAGCCATAAATCCAGAATTGACCCCCGTTTGCTATCACTTCCACTTGACCATTGACAGCATATATTCCCGTTGCACCATTATTCAATCTTGCCCGCCATGTGAATTGTGCCGAGGCGGGGGTAGCAGGATTACCACCGGAGCTTATCCCTACGTAGCCCTTTAGGAAAAGACCTGTCTTTCCACTGGGAATAGTGAAATTAGCTTGTTGTGTGCGGCCGTCCCCAGCTGTAATGAATATACCGGCGTTTGTGGTGGCATCAACTTCAACGGAAATATTACCCTCATTCATAGCTGATGCACCGGCATGCAATACTGTACCACGATATAATCTTACGAATCCTGTCGATATCGCAACATCAGTTTGTCCATTGAGGATAATTGTCTCAGTTGCAACGGTCCAGGTTAAACCTGAAGCCGTCAAGCCTTCAATATTTATAACACCAGCACCGGTATCCCCGCTTGATGCAATTCTATAAGTATCGCCTGATTCATTCGGCTTAGATGTTAAAGATTTATGGGCTACAGTGGACCCGGTTGTCATTGTGGTATGGGTAAGCTCAGTTTCAGAAGTTACTACTTTCACGGTTCCAAATTCTCCATTGGTGTCATTTATGACAATATCACCAACCGCCACCCCGTCCGATACAAATGTGGCACCGGAGTCAACCAATGTTGTTAAACTTCCACCTGTTGCCGTCCCAGAACTTACGAGGGACCCGACATCATCAACATCAGTTGAAACGGCTTCAACAGTCTGGTTTGTTGTAAAATAAAAATCATATATCCCGCCGCCGCCCCAAACATCTTCCGGATCGGTTGCAACTTCGACAACAGGATTATGACCATATTTATTTATATGTGAATACCCGGGGATTTGACCAAGGGCAACCCTCAATAAAAAATCTGCCTGGAAGGAATTGGCGGTTGACCGCAGCCCACCGCTATTAATTGCTATGCCTTCAGCAAACGAAAAGCTGACAGACATAAATAAAATAAAAAAGGATAATAAAAGTTTTTTAATAATCATCGTTTTTTCCTTATTTTAGGATTTCTTACCAGGACATTTATTGCCGTTCCGTCACCGTTTTCATATTGTTCAATACCTTGATCAATTTCTCTAATTATTTTAGGGAATGGTGTTCTGACCCCATAAGCCAACATTTCCAGCAATGCAAGTAAAGACCTTTCAAGTTTTTCATCATCATCAAGATCTTCTATCCACTTTATTGTATCATTTATTAATTTAATGGCCAGTTTAGAACCGATCAATACAGGAGAATCAAAGGGATCCCTCTGGAAACCCTTAAATATTCCGGCCACGGCCCCGGCAAACTCCCTGATCAGGAATATCCCTATAAACTGATATGTGATGACGTCCAATACAACATCTTCCGGATCTGGTTCTTCTCCCCACATTAAAGCAAACATCAGATTCATCATAATTGGAGGCGCTACCTGCTCCATGGTGACTATTGAAGTATATCTTGCAAAACTTATTGATCCATTTTTCCATGCATTATAATGATATCTCTGCCTGGCTCCCATCTTTGCCGTGAAAGTTGAAAATAAAGTAAAGAATCGATGCCAACCTTTTCGGCTTCTCTGTAGATGGTTCAAGTCTATTTCCTGTGAAGAAGGCTGGCTATTCCTGATCTGTGAGTCTGCATACCTAACAGCCTTGGCCATGTCACCATTATTTATCTTCATTCCCTTCTGATATGCACCCTGCCAGGATGGAAAAACCGTAGCAAAGTCCATTGCCCGGATGAACATAAACATTGCATTTTGAACATCATCCCATGTCTGACCTCTAAAACTTTTTTTCCCGGGCTTGATCAAACCAATATTCCTTCTCAGATCCCGGTCAACATTATCAGATCGTGTTCTCATAAATGGACTTGCTGCCCTCATTCCATTATATGCGTCCCATGGGGAAACAAGAACCTTACCAATTCCACGCATATACCAGAAAACACCATTTGCTGAATTGCCATCACCAACATCATTAAGGAAACCAAAAATTGAAAATGGTTGTTTTAATGCTACTGACCTGCTTAATCCAAGAGTGTATGATGTTGCTCTCTGGGCTTCCCTTAAAGCTATGGTATCCATATGTTCAAGTCTGATGGCGTTCGGCCTTGCAATCTCAGCGAGTGCCGGCCGCATCATTTCATAAAGCGCCTGGCCTTCTGCTTTTTCCACCGCATCCTGATATTGTTCACTTCTGATTATTTTATTTACATCATTAACAGCTTCCGAATGGGTGATATATCTGATTGAAGTATTTACATGGGTAAAAAGAACATTCAAATCAAGTTTCACAGGAAGAGAAACCTTACCTGTTGCCCTGGACTGCAGCATACCATTCTTAGGATTTGCCGGCTGAAACATTGCCTCTGATGAATTCATGAAGTCTTCTTTTTCTGTCCATTCTCCAATCTGAGTACTCAACGACCTATCAAAAAGAATTGGATAATACCCACCTTTTAATTTGAGACCGGTTGGAGTTATAAACTCTTCAGCTTCAACCTTTTTTTGATGAAAATCATTTATCCTGAAAAAAGCAGCGTCCAGCTGTGGCCACAACGAATTAACAATATCCCAAATCTCTTGAACATTCTTCCAGTCTTGTTCATTTAAAATACTTGTCAGGGCATCAACATCATTATTAGTTATCAAATATCCACCGGTTATTCTTTGCAGGTTCTGACTGTTGCCCCTATTTAATGCAATGGCCAAAATTCTTTCAAATGTCCAGAATCTTTCTTTCCCCCTTTTCATGTTTTCAGGGACCGGAACACCGGTATCAACAATTCTTTTTGGAAAATCGTTTACTCTTTTTGAAAAATATTCAGCAATAGGATTTAATTTATCAGAGAATTCCTGAACAAGATCAATAAATTCATTATCTGCATCAAATAGCCTGTTGTTTATAGCCTCTTCGTTCGGCCCGATCTTGCCCTTTATGCTCACAAAACCGTCAAGCCTACGGGAAATAAATGGTAAAGACTCCTGGGTTGCAAAAAATCTCCTGGTTGCCGTTGTTAATTTTTCAAGGATAGAATCTTCAGGAAAAATTTTCTTTGTTCTTTTTCTTGCTCTCATCGGCTGAACGAGCTCAGTGACTTTTTCCTGAACTAAAGTTTTACCATCTGACAATCGATCCTTTTTAACTCTGCGGCCTCTTTTTTCAAAATATCTAATAAGGTCATCAAGCTCAGTGAATTGATCCACTGTTAAATTTTTATAATTTGTTTCAAAAACATCAAGCATAAACATATCTGAATATGTTGGGACCATCTCCCACATTTCAATATCAACACCTTCAGTAAGTTTTGCAAAAAATTCGCCAATGGCCGGACGATCTTGATCAAGTACAAGATTTCTCTTGGTTAATCCAAACCTTTGCATAACCCTGACGGCCTGCTGTTTATATTCATTCTTAATGGTCTTTGACTTAATTATCCTGGAAGATCTTTTTATAAGTTGCTCAACTAATTTCCTCTGCTTGATTGATAATCCGGATAACTCATAATTTAATCTGACCTTTTCGTTTGCTTCTGATGCTTCACCAAACTTGCCCTGCTGTGCTTTCTTCCGTTCAATTCTTGAATATTTTTTTAATGATGCAAGGTAACTATTAGTTCTAATGGCTTTTTTGATCTGATAATCAGCAAATAATTTTTTAGCAAAAATCTTAAATGTTTTCGCAGGTGCCACATCAGTAACACCCCTGTTTTCATACTTTGCCATGATGGAAAGGAATTCACCATATTCCTTTGTGCCGATCAAATAATCATTCGGCTGAAACTTCTCATCATTCTCCATCTGCTGTCTTTGAACATAATTATCAATGAATGCCTGCATTGGAACAACACTTGCCAGATCTTCAACCATGGCATCAACGGTATCATAACCAAAATCAAGTGCAGCTTCAGGAAGGTTTTGACCGTCTTTTCTTACAACTCTGGGCACTGTCTTTGGAATTTTATCTATGTTTTCTTTACCATAAATATAATCCATCTGCTGTTTGTTCAGGCCTTTGCCTTTGGACATCGCCAATAATTTTTGATATTCAGGCCGTTTTAATGCTATTTCCCGGCCTTTCTCTTTCCAGGCTTTACGCTTAGACCGATTATCTTTATTTCTATCCTTCACAAGTTGCTGTTCAGCCTTGAATATCGCATCTTTAAGAAGACGCTTCATGAATTCCCGATCTTCAGGAACAATCCCCAGGGAATCCATGGTTGCCTTTGAAGGCATTTCCATCTGATTTTCCTGAACAGCAAGATCTGTTTCAACCTCAGCAACAAGCATCCTGTCAAATACTTGTCTGATTTCGTCATTCAATTCAACATCAAGGGCATTTATGGATTTGTAGACAGAAAGAAGCCATTTCCTAAATCGTTCAAACGAATTTTCAAGATCTTTAGATGGGGCCTTTCCTTCAAATAGGTAAGCTTCAAATCCCCGGGCAAACTTTTCCTGCTGTTCTGTTGTAAAAGATTCCTGACCCTTTTCAAATCCGAGCCATTCTTTAATGGTATTATTATCATTGATGAATTGTTCCGATGCGGTTCCGATATCAACCACGGATTGCATTTCATTAAGGAATAGGTGCCCTGTCTCATGGAGAAGGGTTGAAAGATCTGCTTTGCCTTTGAATATGGTGATTATGTTTTCTTCAGGGGTGATGGTGATGGCGCCTTTTACTTTTTTTTCTTTTTCTTGCCGGAAGATATTTGGATCAGTCGGATCAAATGTGCCTATATTTTCTGAAGCTGATTTAATTTGTTCCGGATTAAAAGCAACATAAGTAATCTGATCATCATCAACTAACTTTAATCCATCAAAACCTCTACCTATAAGCTCATCTATGCCAAACTTATCATATTCTTTCCAACCAGCTGGATTTTGTATAGAAATGAAAGCGTCAACAATAACACCCTTACCCTGTGCGCCAACTTCTCCCCCTTCTATTTTTGACTTGTCGTTTGTAAACCAAAAAGTTCCACCAATACTCCTTTCTGGATCAAACGCTTCGAATCTCTCTGCCGTGCCATGAAAGACTACCTCTGGATTACCTTCATCGTCAACGACCTTGGAATCTTTAAAGAAGGCTTTGAATTCTTCTGTCTCTGGTTGTATTGGTTCAGCTTGGAATAAATCAAATGGTTCAACTATTTTTCCTAATTCACTTTCAGAAAGATCAGTCTCAAGAACCTCAATTTCCTGATCCTCATTTGCCTCAAATGTTCCTTCAAGACCACGAAATGTCACAACACCATCATCAACACTTTCAATCTCATAGACATCCCAACCACTTGCGCCCTTACCACTAAGAATAGTAACCTTGCTGCCCTGTTCAATATCAATGGCTTTTATATTAACATAGTTTCCTGCAGGCGGTTCTTCAGCCTCAAACTCTTCTTCCTCTTGAATTCTTGCCTCTATTTCAGGAATAACGCCGGTTACACCCCTTTTCAAAGCGTCTGGCTGAGTTCTTAACACTTCAAGAAGATCTTCATCCTGCTGAAGCCATCCTTCTCTCTTTAACTGCTCTTCAGCCAAGTCAATAGGGAAACCGCCTTTTTTAAAAAGAAACTTTGCACCAACCGATAAGCTTTTCACCTCCCCCTTAAAATTTAAAGGAGCAATTCCACCAAATTGTTTTATTCTACCTCTTAATGTTGTAACGCCTGGACGTGGTTTTTTTCTTGGAGCCGGGATAAACTCAGAACCTTTTTCAAAGGCTTCCAGGGCTTGACCTCTTAATCTTATTCGTGAAACAGTATCAACCCTATTCTGTCCCTCAAGCGCCAACCTTTCAGAAAATCTTTCAATCAATGTCCCGAACTCTTCAACCTGTTCAGGAATAACACCTGCAGCCGCCGCCTCATCTTTTATCCTTGTGAGCTCAGTCTGAAACCCCGTTTCATCCTCAATGGCATCACTGAACCTATCCGCGATATCAGCAAGACTGCCTTCAATATCAATTTCGTCAACTTGCCTTTGACTCATTGCCCCGGGCGCCTGCTTTAAATCATCAATGATAAAATTTCTTTCCTCTGGTGATAACCTGGCATGGACCTTACTCATCGTAACTGGTATGTCATGGCCTGAACTAATTTCTTCAATAGCTTCTTCAGGATCCACCCCAAGTTTTTCCATGATCTCCGTCACGACTTCCGGGTTTTCCTGAAAAAGAACCTGAGCCCCATCAGAAGAAATAAAACCGGTTTCGCCAAGGCCAAGGATATTTAAAAACTTTTCAGAGTTCTCCGGGGATCGCTCTTTTGTTTTTGAATTATCCATGGCAGTGCCAACCCTGGAATGAAGGTCTTTAAAGTCTGCAGCATTCTTCTTATTGGTTTCAAAGTCTTCAATTTCTTTTTTTTGGGAAACAAAAGCAGTGCCCCCGCCAAGGATAAATGCCCCGGGGATAACATCAATGTTCCGTGCCCCTTCAATAACCTGATCAATTATTTCCTGGGGAGTGTCCTCTTCTGCCAGGGCTTTTATCAAGGCTTGTGTCGGTTCTTCTGCCCATTCAGTGGCAGCCTCAACCCCACCTTTTACAAAGGACCTGAATATTCTTGATTTTAAATTTTTGACAGGGGTTTTATCAAGGATAGCATCAAGACCAATCCTGTTCAGGTATGCAGACACACCACCAAAGGAAATGGCAGCATTCAAGGCAGTTACCCGACTAACCTCTTTTTCTTCCATCATTTCATTAAAAAGAGCAGTTCCTTCCTGAAGACCACCAACCAAACCGGCAACCGCTGTTGATCCACCTGTTGCATAAGCTGTTGCAAATATCGGAATCATAGAAGAAAGAGCATCCCCTGTATTCTGGATTAACCATTCAGGGTTTGCAAGAAGCTGAGGGTTATCAATGAGTCTGAGACCTTTGATATCTTCGGACAATCCAAGATTAAAGCCTAAGAACTCATCATCACCCTGCAGGACTTGCCCCTGTGCTTTCGCTTCTCTCAGTGACCAATCTTGAAGCCATTCAAACAGGCCTCCTTTCTCAAGACCTGTTAAATTCTCAATAGCCTGGGCGCCTTCAGCAAGAACACCAGCGCTGAATGCCGTGGCATTGGTACCGGCCCTGCCAAGTGTGTAGGCTGCCCGGGGGAGAAATCTTGCAATAGCCTTACCGGCATTAACTATTGTTTCATCAAAAGTGGGGGATCTCGTTATCCCTTCATCTGATATTGAAAGAACATCCTGAACAACCGGACCATCTTCAATCTTTTGGATCCCTGAATAATATTCATTCTCAACATTTGATAATCCTTCGTGATCATCCCGGCTGATTGAAGTGTTGCCGGGACTGCCAAGGAATTCAGTTGTTGCAGGATTATTAATACTCAAATCATTGAAATCAGGTTCTTCAGCTCTTTTTTTGTAAGACTGTTCATTTTCCCTGACAACCTGCCTGGGGATGCCAAGCTGATTTGATACTTTTTGACCTTCAGCCTCTTTATCAGGATTTAAATTTGTGGTTGCGTTATAACTTGCCCGGGCATTGTCTTTGTTGATATCAAAGCCGATTGTTTTGGAAAAAGATTCAAAGGGAATATCTTGGTACTCTTTTTTCCATAATCCCTCTGCAAGTTCCCTGTCTGTAAGATCTGAATATTCTGGATACCGTTCTCTTATTTGGGTAATATTCATTATTTACCTATCAATTTGCGGATACCAAGAGAATCCGTCTTGACTTTCTTGATACCTGTTCTTGGTAAAATAATTGTTCCATCAGGTCCGAGCTCACCTGGTTCTTCAACTTCTCCTATTTCATCAAAGCCACCTGCAACACCTTTTCTGATTGCCAGGGCCCTGGTAGATTTAAGATCAAAGAAAGCAAATCCACCATCAGGGGTAACGCCTTCAGCCTGAAACCATTCATCTGACCATTTTTTATAATCGTCAGTGGTAGCCTTCTTTCCTGGTTCAAGCTGCTGTTTTAAATAATTCCAATATGTTCCATAAGCTTCCGGCCTTTCTTCCGGTTTTCGCTCTGTAAAGAATTTAAACCATCTGTCGGCATCGGCCTTGCTCATGCCTCCAATGTTCCCACCATTTTTTGAATATCTTAAAACCTCTTCCATATCTGATTGAGAAAGGAAGGGTTGATATGTCCGGATTAATTCAGCGTCAGATATTGGTGCATCCTGTTGCAATCCAAGATCAATTCTTTTCTGAGCATCAATAAATTGATTAAAATCTGTTTTAACCGGTTTTGCTGTTTCCGGATAATAATAATTTGAAAGCCTTATCAATTCTTTTCTTGTTGCAGGATCTCTGGTTTTATCGACAAGCCTCAAGAATTCAGTTTTTGTCCCGCCTGAACGAAATATATCAACCGCGGAGTTTGTAATATCATCATTCTGTTGCCGCTTCTTATGGTCTGCAATTCGTTTATTATCCTGCTGATAGGTCCTAACCCTTGAAAGAGTTGCATCCCTTACATCTGAATCAGTTATGCCCCTTGCTTCTTTGAGTTGTTCCCCTTCTCCCTGGACAGTGGCCATTATCCTATCAGATTCAGTCTGTGATTTTTCAACAACATCCTGTTTATCAACAAGATCTTTCAATGGTAAATAAGCGCCCTTTAATTCATCCTTTGAACTTTCAAGCAATTCACTGGCTTTATCCACATTCCCATTTTCAGCCATCATCTTAATTCTTAATGATCGAATTGATGCAATCTCTTTTTGCTCGGCTTCTGTCGTATCAAGTCCTGGGAAAGTCGTTTCAAAGGAAAGCCTCAATCCATTCTCAACATCTTCCATCTTTGAATCATTATTAAAGAAAAACATGGTATCGGCCTGTGCGTTTGATATCTCTCCCTGGTGGACACTCAAGGAATAAGCATTTGCCTGGGTTGCCTCATGTGCTGACAGGCTGTCAAGATCGCTTTCTTTTCTTCTGTCTGATAATACCCTGAAACCATTTTGTTGATCTATATTATCAAGATCATCCGATATTTCAGAAACATTTTCATCATACCAGGTATTATATTGCTGTTGTACTGAATTGACTCCGATTGCATCATTGCCTTTTAAAGAATTCAGCCGGCCGTATTCTTGCCTGGCCCTTTCCCGGAAATCATTAAATGCTGATTTTGTTCTAGTTTGATCATGCTGTACGATAATGTTGTTTGCAGTTTCACGGAATACAACAGATGCTTCCTGGGTTGCACCTTCTATTGCTGCACCGGTCTGCTGAGATTGACGACCCAAAGATGGCGTGGTTATCGTACTGGTTCTTTTAGGAACTTGTATTTTTGCTGCCATTTGAAGAGTCCCTTTTTTTAAATATGGAAAAACCTTTTGATTCTGGAAGTTTTGATAATGCAGTCAATATCTTTGTTCCGGTTGCACCCCTTGATTCAAGGCTTTCAAGCTCAAACGCCTGGGCTTCAAAGCTTGTTCTTAACTTTTCAATGCCACCGCTTACTCTAATGACTGCAGATTCCTGGGCAAATGTGGTTATGATATCCCGTTCAATATCAAAGTTTGTTTCAGAGGCAACAGAGAAACCGGAAGCCCCTGATATAGCCCGGGCATTTCCTAAAACCCTGGATTCTTCTTCATCAAGTATTTTAAGCTGTTGATCTATCTTTAAATCAATGAACTGGCCTTCATATCTTGCCATGACAGCGTTGTGATCTGATATTGCCCTGTCCAGCTTACCGGCTTCAAAGATACTCACGATAGAACCAAGATCAGCAACAATGCTTGCATAGCCTGATATAGTTGAAAGATTTTTTGATAAATTACTGCCAGGTGTAAATTTATGTCCCTTTGGCATTATTGTTATTCCCCCTCAAAATCCATAGTTAAAGAAAGAACTGTTAAGGGCAATGGTTGATCCTGCCTGATATAAACTGAAGGGTCCCTAGAGTATTCCCCATCAAAAGATATATCATGCGTGAACCCATCAAATAAATCACCTGCCAGGCCCAATGGCACCTGATCTGAGATAAAGTCGTAATCAGAAAGATTATCTTCATTCGGACCGGTCTTCATACCAAGGGTTTTATAAAGCTGGACAATTATATTTGTGATTCTCATATTCTCTGCGAAATTATCACCACCTTGATTCTGAACATATGGAGGCAATGTCCTGATTTGTGAAAAATAGAACAGCCCGGCATGAACAACACTCGCGCCTGAATCAAGTGTTATCTGACTATTTTCAACAGTCTTTTCAGCAACCGGCGCCCCGTCTGCAAGGATTGTCAATTCTTCACCTTCAAGATGAGCCAGGCCTGTTAAAACTGTTTGATTCAGTGCTGATGTTGCGGATTCAATTTGTTTGTATTCCACAAAGGAAACCGGAGTTCCACCATCGGTCAATTCAAATGTATTGGCAGCAGCATTGGCCACCGTTAAAGTTTCACCATTTAAAGTTTGAAAATCCTCTTCACCTGAGATATCAAGATCAATTGATCTGAAAGTTACCACATCACCATTACTGTAAGGATGCCCCGTAAAATTGACAATTCCAGGGTCAGTATGATCAATAGATTCAATATCAAGCCTGTTATCGAGAGAAAGACCACTATCAACATAAAAAGCGTCGAGAGTATCATCGCCTTTAAATATATCATGAATCTTTTCAATATATCTTACCTCTGAGCTATCAATCGTTCTTTTGATGGAAAGCCATACCTCATCCTGTGTGGAACCCGGGATTGATGCAACAGATTCAACAATACCATCGCCACCTATTTCATGCCGGTGCCATCCAAAAACTTCATGCTCTGGGTAATATGTCAGGCCCAATAAAAACCCATCATCCCGGACACACCATAAAATTTTATATGGTTCTCTTTGGAATGATAGCTGTGTTATCGTGTTGGTCCTGGTTAAGTGTTCTGCAAGGACTGTCAGGTCTTCACCTTCAAGCCTGTCAGCAGTGAAAGAATGGATCAACTCCCTTAAAACTTTATTTTGTCTTTGAAGATAAAGAAGAGTGCCGCCAATAGGCTCCGGGAATACGTCGCTTGTTCCATTGAAAGATCCGGGCACGGCCTGCTTACTCAATGCTGTGATAGGACCGTCACCGGAAGAACTTGTCAACCAGTATTCTGATCCTGTTGTTCCAACAATGAATTTCCTGGTTGAATCAATCCACTGGATAGCATTCGCCTGCTTTGCTGCAATATCAAGATTCAAGGCATCATCAGCAACTAATGGAGAAGAAACACCGTGATCATTATAAATTCCAACCTTTGAACCCCACAACCGCATGGGGAAAGAAGGGCTTGATGCCCACCACAACCTTTCATTATCAAAAGTCAGGGTTGACGGAAAGTCATTTGCTCCCCATTCTGCCGGCTCAGCTGTAAAAGAAATATCAGCAAGAGCCCACGAGGTATCGCCTGATCTTGTCAACGTAGCAGGCGCATGATCTGAATGAGCAATGTAAATGACATCATTAATAGATGCAAGATCAATATCAAATAATTCTGATTCAATGTATGTGGTGGTTACCTGGAAGGGTTTATCTGATATCCCGCCACTGATATAAGTTGTGAATCCAATTCCATTAATGCCTGATAATTCAAAGTCAGCACCTGATACATTTGCAACTGTATATTCCTGTTCATTGAGTTCGGTCATTCCCAAAACACCGGAAATCCTGACAACCTCACCATTCACAAAAGTATTTGTTGCCGTTATGACAACCGGGTTTGTTTTTGACGCTCCGGTGACAGTGGCAGTCTTTTCAATTATCTGGCCGCCATCCTTATAAAACCTGATATAATTATTACCCCATTCCAGGATATAGGCCTGGACCTTGGAATATTCATATCCATAAAGCCTTACTTCTTTGCTGTGATCTTTTACCCGGGCAATAAACTCTGTACCGTCACGTCTGGAAGCCGGACCATGGGGAAGGGCAGTGAAATTATAAAGTTCTTTGACACCATTGGCGTATTTTTCAAGCCTTGGCCGGCCGTATATTTGCTCGGATAATTCCCCGGCATTAAACGATGTCTGGGTAACAGCAAAAAGAAAGGATGGTATTAATAAGGAAAGGACTATTAAAAACGAAAGTATTTTTTTCATGTTGATTGTGTCCCTATTATCCTGCTTTGCAACCAAGTATCATTTTCATCCGTGTGGGCACCCTTCTCTGTCTCTGTTGGGTTGCTCTCTTCTGCATCAAGACCCTTCGATTCCTCAAGAGTCAGTAGATAAATTTGATACCAATCTACAACTTTGGTCCCTTTCTTCGCTAATGGAACCTGCCATTTTGATCTAAGCCTTGCAACAACAACGTTCTGAAACCATTCAGGCCACTTTGTGGTATCAACAATCCTTCTGATATACTCAATCTTGACAGTTTCTTGGTTTATAAAAAGGCTGTTATCCCTGATTTCATAATTAGTCCCGATAGACTTTTCAGTCTCTTCTTTAGACATTTTAATGTAATCAGAAGGAAGGGCAAATTTAAATTCCCATTTAGGATCAATAATATCATCTGACTCCAGGGCAAGGGATGCCCAATGCTTTGCAAATCCCCAATTAAACTTCCCAAGAAGCCTGTCACGGTTGCTATCCCAATAATCTTGAGCAAGCTTTGCTTCTTTTGATGTCTGATTATCAAAATCCGACACTGGCTGGCCGCCAAGATCTCTAAAAGCAATAGTTGCTATTTCGTTTTTACTTGCCATGGTATCTCACCTCATACAATAGCAGAAGGGTTAAATGGTTTCAGCTTTTAAAATCTCTTGTACCTGAACTTCCTTTGTCTTGCCCTGGTATGAAACTCCAAATAGTTTTGTTAACTCACCTTGCTTGACTTTGTCAATTTCATCAGGTGTCCATTCAGACAATGGTTTTTGTTCTGCACCTTCGACGGTTGTTTCGTCCTGGGCAGTATTTATTCCATCAAGATCATCAGGATCACTTGTACCGGTATCAACAGTTTCAACAGTTTCAACAGGATCAACAAGAGTCTTGGGTTTTGGGGTAGTCTTGGTCTTTTTCTGACCCTTCTTTTTAAGCTTCAGTTCCAAGGCAAATGCTTCTTTGCGGCCGGTGGTATCTTCATCAAGATCAATACCATATTTCTCTTTAATATCTTTGATGATCTTCACAGTAGGTCGAGGGTCATCACCGGCAACCGTTATTTTGATTTCCTTGGGCATTGTAAACGGCTTGCCTTTAGTATCAGCAAAATGTTTATTGGGCTTGTGCCCGGATATAAGGGGCATCCCAACCTTGTAAAGATGATTTTGAGTATAACACTCTCTTATACACACATAATTTGTATAATCCATAATTTCTCCTTTTAAAGTTTATTCCAGTTTTTTGTTAAAAAAATAACAATGCCCTTTCCGGGATCATAATCAGGATATATCTTTTTAAATTCCATCCTGGCTTTTTTATATGATTTATCACTGATTACCGGCAAGCATTTAGACATAAATAAAAGAGCAAGTGAAGGCGCTCTTGATTTTCCCTGGTTGCAATGGATAAAAATTTTCTGGCCTGAAGCATAATGTTTCTTTGAAAATTTCAGGAATTCAACAAATATTTCTAATTTAAATAACGGAATGGGGGGATCAATGATATTTAAATATAAATCATTATCCTCTTCCAGGAAAAGATAATCAGTATCCTCTTTGTCTAAATTTCCCGTGTATCCAACAGCTTCCTGATGGCATGGAATTTTACATGCATGAATAACTGCCATTTCAGGTGTGCCATCCTGGCATTCTCCATCATCGGATATATAGATATTTGTATATACTTTTTCCAAATTCCTCCTTTTTTATTTAAAATACATTCAACTTAATACAATAAAAAGATTAATTTCCGATCCTTAAAATACCGTTGCGGATTAAGTCACCCGGCTGACAACCGATGCATAGTATTTGAGGCATACGAGATTTCAATTCATATGCCCCCATATCCAGTGCATCTCCATATTTTGATAAAACATCACCACTGGCATCTGTGATAACATTACCATTTAAATCTGTGACTGCGCTTGAATAAGGTGTTGAGCCATTTGGCGTACCAACATCTCTTGCCGAGGATAATTTTGTTAAATTGAAATTAGATTTATCATCAACCGCAGTATATGCCCTGCGTTCACTATGCCCATCACCACTTGTTGTTTCTGTGCTAAGTGGTTCATACCAATCCCAAAAGTCCCTTTGACTACCAACTTTTAGACCCTTGTTTTCATAGAGCTTAAAAATATCATGTACTGTCTCAGCGGCTTCCTGCTCAGCAATCTCATCTATTACGTATCCATGGTACATAATATTGTAGGCTCCACCTATTGTGGCAACGTAGCTCGCCTTACCATTTGCTTCTGATTCGGGAATTCCTGAAATAGATGAAAACTCTATACCAAACCGATTTAAATCATATAGATAAATACCGCTATCATCAGGCATATATCCGTTTTTCCCTCTAGCAGTAAAATAACCCGCTTCTTTTTCTGCATCAAGAACATCATCGTCGATACAATTATACGGACCCACAAATGAAACAACTTCATATGGTTCACCAATAATAGCTTCGATAATATCTTCCAAGGAATCCTTGCCGTACTTAAGCTCGAACCAAAGGTATTCCGTTTTATCTACATCTAAATCAAGTGAACCTGATCCTGCAATATTTGTATTAATATCGGTAAGCACTATTGCGCCGGTTTGCCCATTAATACTATTCTCCGTTCTGGGTGTCGCTGTTGCTGTCCAATCAGCTAATGCCGAAATATCCGCGGCAAGCTCGATACCAGTTTTAAATTCAAAGCTGCCACCGATCACGAGATTTATAGCCGGGTAAGTTCCTCCCCCTTGACCAGAAGAACGCCCAAGGGTGATTGTGCCATTCCAGTCTGTATAATCTTTGTAAATGCCATTCCAATCAGGACTCCCACCGTTAGTGGTATCCGCACTAATTAATACACTAAGGCTTTCTCCACTATTGTTTGTTAAGTTCATCATCCCGGTTATATCAGTTAAACAGGAATGTGCGTAAGCATGGCTACCGATATCATGACCATCTTCTATCACTTCGACGATTTTTGATTCATATGTAGCATTAGCAATTTCAATCCATTTATATGTATCAATAGCCCATGTAAAATGCCATCCTCGGTCATCACATTGGTCTTGTAAAAACTGGAAACCTTCGGTTTCTTCTACCGAATATGCGTCATCCATTGTGAGTGTGATATATCCAGTTCTGGGTAATTGTTTTAGATAGGCATAGGACTCGACGGTGTTAGTCGGAGTAATTTCAGTGTCCCACGAAGTATCACCGCTTAAACGGGTGTAAACAACATTGTAAGATGCGGTTACATTTGAACATGCACCATAAACACTTTGTCGCCCCTGACCTTCGTTTAAACCAATCCCAAAAAAAATATTGTTTGAAATTGTACTGTTTGAAGCATGGGCAAAATTTATGCCATACCATGTCGTTCCTGAAATTATATTGTTATAAAAATTAGTCGTATTGTTTGTGTTAGAATCAGTTATATAATATCCATTTGAAAGATAATTAGATGAGGGCCTCATCTCGTTATAATAAATTTCAAAATCTGAATCACCTATTGATACGCTTGCATCAGAAGAACCTGTTCCTTTTATTCCAGCAAATATATTGTATCTAAGAACCCCCGAAGAATTTGCAAGTGCTAAACTTTTTTCCTGGTTATCTTTAAAAATACACCACTCAACTATTGCCCCTGTTGTGGTAGAAATCAGAACAGCCTGAGCTGTTGATGTCGAATTTCGAACCGTTAAATATTTGAGATTAAACCCTGTTTTGCCAATCGAATATATCCACCGACCGCTTGCGGCTCCGTCGTTCAGATCCACAATAGTATTAATAGGATTGTCCGTACCACCCTGAACAGTTATATTGTCTGATTTTACCCCATTATAACTAATTCCACCATCAGACCACAGCCACGCTCCGGGTTGAATTTGAATGATATCGCCAGCAGATGTTGCAGCATTGATAGCTCCATCAATTGTATCATATACAGTTGCAGATCCGCTGCCGCATTCGCGTGTTATGGGGTCGTAATCAGTATCAGATGGGGTGGAACAGGAAGAGCTGTGCCCCAATGCAGCCTTGTCCGCATAGTAAGTAGCACACCAAACCTGCGGAACCAGGAAAAAGAAAACCAGCAGGATTGATATCATTTGTTTAAATATTTTCATGAATCTTTATCCTCAATAAAGTTGAACAGAGGACCTTTTATATTACCTCAAACCAAGAATAGCAATTTTTTGAGAAACCTCGGCCTTGATAAAACAAATAACTTCGCCGGCTTCTTTTCCCATTGCAATTTCTATACCGGATACATAAAAGAAGTCTCCGTCAATACCTGTCTTTGATATCTGAAATTCAACAACATTATCAATATGAGTATAATCTGATGCAGTCCCATTATGTACCTGAATAGCTATGTGCCTCAAGTTCTCAATGGTACTTGGTATTGATATTGCCTGCCACGCTCCCGTTGTTGAAATGTGTGCAATTGTTTCTATTGCAGTCCCTTCAACCGTGTCATTTGTACGCTGGATAGCATATGCAGATGCTATAAGAACTAATAACGCAAATGCAATTACAAACAATGCATTAAATTTTTTTGTCAAAAGTTTCATAATAATTCCTTATAAAAACATATAAGTCAGGCGTAAAACAATAACGCCACAAATAAAAGGTATCCAACTATAAGATACCAATTTTTAACCAATTGTTTCATTTTAACACCTTCATAGCAGGCTTGGCAGCCTCATGATAAGTTTGACATCCTGTATAAAAAGGTTTGCCATCATTAAACCTGAGACAAGTCATATCACCGCGATCCCATGCAAACTCAAGCCATTTCCTGAATACATGATTGATTAAATACTTTGGCTGTTTCGGATTCCCCTTGACTCTATCAACAGCGGAATAGATCTTTTTTTCCATATTTTTTGCAAGGGGAGGCTGTTCATATTCCTTGGTCGGCCCAAGTTTAATTTCAAACTCAGTGCAGTACCTTTTCAGGATAACAACAATATCAGGATTAATTTTATCAATGGCATCCCTAACTTGACGATACCGCTTCAACCCGTCTGTTTTGCTGTTGCAATAGAAATAACCGCCATATGAGTAGGTGACATATGGTCTTTCTTCAATGCCACATTTGCAAAACCGGTCCTTGTATTCAAACCCTTTTACAAATTCGTATTGCCATTCAAGCAGCTTGAACAGTTCTTCAACTGTATTGAGTTTAACAACGACTTTCCAGCAATCAAGGCAGGCAGTCGGAACAAAATTGCAGTGATCAAAAATAGCCCGGTAAAGATCGCATGTCCTGTCAGGGTCAGGGTTTGTGTAACACCATTTCCTGTTAGGATCAATTGCATGCCTGGCTGTTATTTTCTTTGATTGGCAATCAATAATCCATCCCGCTTTAAAAAGGGATTGAGCAAATTCAATGATATCGAATCTTACAAGGGTATCAAGTTTGATACTGTCAAGGAATACACCCATTTAAACCACCGTCAACGTTACAGTGTTTGATGATGTGAGAGTATCAGAATCTTTTGGAATAAAGATCTCCCCAAGGATACCATTTGTACCGACAACCTCATAACGATTATAAATATCCTCCCTGATCACTTTTTTCTTTGCTCTCTTTTTAGTGACGTCATCCGTTAAATTTGCCATCTTTAATCTCCCGGGCTATATATCCCCCGGGAAAGCCCCGGGGGATGGTTAATTATTATTATTTAAAATTAAAGCTTATCCAGGCACTTCGTTATCAAGACCGATCCATGAATCGATCTTTGATGCGGAGATAGCCGCGGCACCACTGTAAATCACGCCGGTATATCTCAGAACTTCAAACCCGGTTGGCAATCTGATTGCGAACTTTGTGCCGGCTACTGTTGTGGCTGGAATAACAATTGATGCCTTTGTTGTTCCGCCTGAAGAGATGGAAGCATCAGCCGCCTTTGTTACCAGGCTTGCAGTCATAATCCCACCAGCACCGACAAGCGCAACATTCACATTTACATTCCACATAGAATCGCCAAGTTCTGGTGATTTTGCATCATCCCACCCGTCCAGCTGGCCGGTACCAAGATCAATGATATTTGTGGAAACAACGGTTGTTAAGGTTGAAGATGAGCTTGCGATTACTATTGACTGAGCATCGCTAAGTTCAAGCCCTGCATCTAAAACTGTCATGATATTTTACCTCTCTCTTATTAATTAAAACCAAACGATTTAAAAAAATATTAAAAACCGGTTATCAAGTCAGGGCAGCTTCAGTATCAATAATCTTATCAACCTGTCTGATTGGCACCATGTTAAACATCATGACATTGCCGCCACCGTCAAGACCGTCACCCTTTGAGAAATTTACATTGGACTTGTCTTTGAGTCTGATCTGCATCTGGCTCATGATGGTTTCATTGACATAGATTCTACGCCCGGGACCCTTGGTCATCCTGTTGAGAAGGATAATCAGATTGTCCTCATCAAAGATGTTGGTTGATCCTGATGTTTCAATGTTGGCAATACGGCCAATGGATTTTTGATTTTTGACTGTGAAACCTGCATCCCATACAAACTGATCAACATATGCTCTGAAAGGATTTCCATCAGAATCCTTGACAGTTTCAATACCAAGATCATTATGCTGCAACCCAACTTTTGAGTTTTTCGGAAAGAGCATGTGAGCCCTATCAATAGCCCAATCAACTACAAAAATTGAAGTAAGATCAGAACCGGTCCCGCCTTCATTAATCACATTATCTGAAGCGGCGATACTTGCCAGCCTGGGAGCAATACCTGTAAACTGCTCAGGGGTTGTGATGGTATTGCTGTATATAATTGAGGAAGCCATTGTTTTACCAAGGCCCCGCACAAAAGCCATTGCTTCATCGTTCCTAGCCTGTTTTGGATTCGGGAAAGCATCAATAAGCTTAATATCATTTTCTGACCAGGATTCAAGGATACCGATTGTATCTGTGATTGCAACAGTCTCACCCTTTTCAAAGGTTGAACCTTTATTCAGCTTTCTAAAAGCTCCTGAAGGTTCTTTCACCCACCGGGTGCCCTTGTTGGAAAAGGTGTCATTCGCTTCCCGCCAGATTGCATCTTCAATAATCTGGTTTTCTTCCATAAGAGCGTCAACAATAGCGTTCATGCTTCCATCAGGAGCTTTCCGAATTGCCACTTCATCAAGTCTTAAACCGTTTGTTGTAAGAGTCGTCATATTTATTTCTCCCAATTATGCAGGGGAGTTACTTCTTTCCATCCATTGATGGGAAACTAAGCATTTTCTTGCCATCCTCACCAAGGTTTTCTTTACTTGAAAAGAGTCCGTCACCGCCTGCGTTAAGTTTACCTTCGCTTATTGCGGCACCGAGCTTGCTCATCATACCGAAAAATTGATCATTATTGGAAATTGGATCATCTTTGAGCCCTTCAACTTCAAAAGCAACCATAGCTTTCAATGAGTTCTCAACTGCAGCGTCATATCCTGAGCCTAAAGATTCCTTTCTCCTGGAAATTGTTTCTTCGCCGACTTTGTTCTGACTTTCGGCAAAGGTTTTATTCCCGTCAATGATGGAATCAGTCATGAAACCCATGATCTTTGAATACTGATCAGGTTGCAATCCAATTTCAAGGGAAAGATCCTTGAACTTGTTGGATCCTTCATCACCAAACTTGATACCATTAGGATTGTTCTCCTCATGGAAAGCATGCTCTGAAGGTATTTCATATTTGTATCCATCAACATTTTCCGGTAATACTGGTTGCGATGCCTTTAAATCAACGTAACTCTGTGCAAGACCGTCAAGGTTTTCGAATCCCGAAAGACTCTCATTCTCTTTTAAATCAGCACCTTGAATTCCGTCAAGAAAAGATGTCTGCTGACCGCCATCACCGGCACCGGTGTTACCCTGGCCGTTTCCGTCGCCTTCACTCATCTGATTTCTCCCGTGTGTGTAATTTTTTTGCCGTGATTAGCCTTTCTAAAATATATTCAAGACCAAGCATATCAATGAAAAGATTTCCTATTTCTCGTTTACCTTCTTTTGCATATGCGCTGGCATTAATTTGTTCAAAATCCCTGAAGACATACATTTCATGCATCAAGAAGAAAAGAACCCGGGCGCCCTCTGGGGTGCCAAAGGTGTCTTTTAAATCCATGATGCGCTTTTCAAATTCAAGCTTCATCAATTCTTCTTGGGCATCAGTCCTCTTTTTGTTATCTTCCATGAAGACTGGGTCACCATTATCATATTTATATACTTCTTCGGTCATTATTGAACATTCTCCGCTATTGCATCAAGGGCAGTTCCTTCACCAACCTTGGCCTGACCTAAGTTTTTAGCGCCTGCCGTGGCTTCAAGTAATTGCTGTTGTTCGGCCTGTTTCTGATCTGCAAGCCTGAAAGCGTCCAGGATTACCCGGGCATCCTCCGGGGATCTTGTCATTTCAACAGGGGCATTGATCGCGTCTGCATGCATTGAAAGCATTGTTAAAAAGTCCGTACTTGCAAAGGCTGACTGAGGATCTAACCCTGCCACCCGTTCAACCATCGACATCTGACTATTGATACTTCTTGAAGCAAGAGCCTGGGCAGCCTGGGCAAGTGCGCTGTCATAATGTATTTTTATCTGGGCATTCTCAAGTTCTGCAGGGGGATCAGGAAGAAGACCACCAAAACCAAGAGACTTTAAAAAGTTATCTCTTCTCTGGATGATATTAAATGTTCTTTCCATTAATGGATCAAACAATTCTGTTATTTGCCGCCGGACAACCGGGCCCAAGACTAAAAGCTTTTCACCCTGCCGTTCAAGCAGTTCCGGAATAGTGATCTGCTTTGTTGTCTGAGTTATAAGAAAGAACAGATCATTGTAAAATATTTTTTCTATAAATTGCTGCATTTTCTCTATCTTGAATTCAAGATCTTTCCACCTGATATCAACCTTGAATAATGGTGCAACAACTTTGCCCATGTCATCACCAGGAATATAATTTGAAGCCCCGGGGATCAAGGATAAAACACCTTTGTATTTTGAATTGATGGCCATTGGTGGGGTATTTGTTTGATGAAGCCCTTTGACAGAACCTTTTTCAAACTCCTGAAGCATTTTAACTTTGCCAAGTGCAAGCAATCCAGGACCGAACCCATACGAAATATCTCCAACAGCTGACCACCGTGGAGCGGCAAAAGGTTTTTCATGATATCCACTGTCAAAAAGTTGTTTTGAATCCTCAGTCGGTTCATACCATATATTACGATATGGGAAATCTTTCGGGAAGGGGGACCCTTCAATAAACTTTTCATTCGGCATTATAAATTGAACAGTATCAAAATATTGATGTGGAGTAAGCTTTGAAGCTTTTTGAACCTGGTCTGAACATCGTTCAAAGGTAAACTTTTGAACCATTTCCCGGGCTGTCATCTTTGGAGTCCTGACTGTAGTGTCAACGAATCCATCGGCACCATTGGCAATCCTGTATTGACCTGCTGTCGTCAGTCTATAATTTACCATCAATTGATTGTGTTCCTCAGCAAGGACTGAAGCCGTTCCAAATCCTGATTCTTCTTCAATGGCAGTCTGGACAACCTGATAAAAGTTTGAATTATCAAAGACGTCATACATTAAATTTTCAACTGCTGACAGATAAGTCCTTACAGGCCCGAACCTTTCAAGGGATTTATCCATCAAACCTATTCCGAACCATCGCGTAGTTGAATCAGCAAGACCGCCCTGCATCATTGCAGCTGCGATAGATGCCGCCCTTGTTGCAGTCGGATCAAGGATATTATTAAACCTGCCCAAGATATTTCTAACGTCCTGATCTCTTCTGCCTTCAAGATATTGACCCCGGGCAGGCAGGATATAATCAGAGATATCTTTAAACACTGGCTCAAACAGATTGAAATTTGTATCCAATTCAGTGAGCAAACTATTTAATTTTGTATTCCCTGTTAATTCAGCCATGGTTTATCCTAATTTCTTCTTTCTGATATCAGTATCCTGTCTAAGACCAAATGCGTCTGCGGCAAACGTGGAAGGGCGGCCACCGGCTTCAATGGCTTTTTTTCTCTCATCAACCTTCTTGGCAGCCGCTGCTGTTGCGTCACTCTCTGCCTTTCTTGCAGCCTCAAGCTGTGAAGCGGTTTGATCTTCCTTTTTTTTGAACTGGGCTTCAGCAGACTTCCTGGTTTTTCTTTGTTCTATAGCACTAACAGCAGCTGCCCCACCACTAATTACCAACCCTATAACTACTAATGATACAGGATCAATTCCCATGTTATACCTCCATGTAAGAAATTTTCATTATAACCGGTTCATTGAATCCAAACAATTTAACAAATCTATCCCAGATAGAACCGCTTTCAAAATTGTTCATGGTTGAAATTTTCTTAATATTCCTTGATGCAAGCATTCTCTTTATTAATTCCCAATCCCTTAAAGCCGCCTTCATTGTTGATGGTCTAAAATTATTATTGAACTTAAAATGAACTATTGCGGTATCAATTGCAATGGCATAAGCAAGATAACCATAAACACATTTATTATGAACAACCCTGAAAAAAACATACTTGTCAGGCTCACAAAGGTTTTCAAACCCTGGATTATTTTTAATTTTAATTATCAAAGATATCATACTCCGTTATCGCAAAGGCCTGCTGACTAGGTTGCCTTGCACCTTCATTAAATTGATCATAAAGCGTATGGGATTGAGGTTGTGCCAGGATATGCCGACTCTTTTTCACTACAGGATGAGCAAATGTTAAACCTAAAGACATTAAGCAATCAGGAGAGGCAAGCCCCCTGCCCTTCATATCCTCTGCCCTTTCAAGTTGCATTTGCTCTGCTGGATTAAAGAAATACTCCGGGCCTGTTATATCATCCCTTAATTCATTGTCATCAGGGATAGCCCCACCATTGGTAAGCCAATTTTTTACACCGCCAACCATTTCAATACGTTTATTAAAATAAGTCTGTTTATCATCTGATGATCCACCGAACCAGATACCGGTTACATAATCTTCGTATCCCCACCCAATAAGAAGATCATAAATAGCAGCACCTGTATTGCCCATATCAAGGAAAACTTGATCAGGCAACCAATCTTTAATTATTTGTGCGATCAATCCTGCAACAGTCAAAGAGTCAAGTTTTGCAAGCTTAGTTAATCCATAACTTGCAAGACCCTGCCTTTTAATAAAGACGGTCTTATCATCACCGAACCTGGCAATATCAACCCCAAGTATTTTAGGCATTGAAATATATTGAGATGGATGGATAACCTTTCCCATTGCAGCCTCAACAATATCAGTACCAATAAACTGCTTTGTGCCGGCTGAAGGTTCTTGACCAAGAATACGGACTTTAACAAAATCAGAATCAATGCCATAGAATTCAATTTGATCTTTGATAAGTTCTTTATCTGTTCTCTTTGATGTACGGGCATCAATTTCGTATGTGATCCAGAACTTACGCCTTTTCTTGAAACATTCTGAAAAGCGGCCGGTTGCCTGGGTAGGATTACCAAAGACAATCCATAATTTCAAGCCATTGGGCTCAGTCATGGCACCCTCGGTAACTTCCCATATCCCATCAAAGATCTGACTTGCCTCATCAAACTTCATCATCAAATATTTTTCATGGGTGCCGGCAAAGGCCTGGGTATTATGCTTTGACCATGGGATTGCCTGAGTATACCAAGTATTGGGCCTGCCTTTAAAAATTAACTTTGTTGCCGTCCAGGTGAACCAATGGGCATTGATAAGAAGTTCTTTCCACTTTGCATTCTCACGCCATGTTTTTGTTCTGAGTTGGGTATCAGTATTTGCAGTCGTGATACATTGCGGATCAGGATGGCAGGATGCAAACCAATGATCAAGCCATGCCATTAAAGCTGATTTGCCGATCCCGTGGCCGGACCTGACTGCAAGCCATATCCTGCCGTTCTTTATCTCAATCCGGACACCATTGTTCATAACCCATCCATGGGTCAGGGCGTGCCCGATATCTTTTAGAACCTTAGTTTGCCATTCATCCGGACCGGTTTCATTTTCAAGGGGAGTCCCGGGCTCACCCCAGGGATAAGCGAACATGACAAAGCCATAAGGATCACGGACAAATCCGCATATGTCCTTTTGTAGTTGGGCTTCTATGTCAATGGCTGCTGTCATAATCTCCTTGTCGGGCATAAAAAAAGAGGCATTGTGATGATGTGGCACCACATTGCCTCTTTTAATATCTTGCGCAGGCGTTGCTCCGTCGAACTTGGCCCGGACCCTTTATTTATTATTACATATTTAGCCTATCACATCCCCTGATAACAAGCCATATTAAGTCTTGCTATTAAATCAACAACATCGTCTTTTTCATATATTGCAAAAAGTTGATCAAATTTATAAAGACCATCCCTTTCTTCGCAATTGAAATAAAGTTTTATAGACTCACCCTTTTCAGCAAGTTCACATTTATTTGCAAAATCATCAGAACCTTCATCTTTTATATTACCTATTAAATCATGGTACCTAAAATCGTCTAAATCTTTGATTGATTCTGTTTTTATCGAAAAACCATGGAAGCAATGAGGTTCATACTTTGAAAATAAAGTCCCATCAGGAAGATCAAGAAATGTTTTTAAATTAACTATTTTCATTTAACAAGCTCCGGAGCCTTCTTAAATATCCCCGCAATTGCTTTAATGATATTCACGACATCATCACCGCCGAGAGTGCCAATGGAAACAGTCACAGTAAAAAAAATCATTATCAAAGCAAATATAAGGATAATACCGATTATGATAAACCGTCTTGTTTTTGGTTCAAACATTGCCACAATTCACCGCCTTTATTCTGAACACTGGTAAAGAGTTTTCTTCCGGTCTTTCTTGATAAATTTCTTGGGCTCAATATTCATTGATCCCATTATCAAATACATATTTTCCTGAAGATTATCAATTCTATCAATAGCATCTGCCGTTATTCCTGATTCTCTTTCTATGATATTATGTATTGACCTTCGCCTTTCAAGACATACTGGATTTGAAACCAAATTCAAACCACCTTTTTCTTCAAACATGATATTATTCTGATTTTTATCTGATCTTTCAATCCTTTTTATTTTGTATCTTAATCCTGCCCATATAACAGTGATAGATGTTATCCATCCAATCAATATCAACCCTGTTTTTATGTCAATAGCAACAAAAGATCCCATCATTTATTCCTCTTGTGAGCTTCTACCAACCTAGCCCCAAGATCAGCCAGGTTTGTGATTTCAATTTTCTGATCTGCATACATTCCCTTTACCTTGAAAGCCATGTCCAGTGATCTTCTTTGGATTTCATTGGCTTCCATATTAACACCAAGTACGGTTTGATATTCTGTGTATTTATCACCCTGAGCATTCAGCTTTTCATTCTCTGTTTTCGCAATGACAATGCAGTTAACGGGGATTTCATCGTCTGTTAATTCGCCTTTGATGGTAATAAGTTTGGTTTCTTTGATATCCAGGAGAGAAAGAAGTTTTATTTTAAGTGAATTTTCACTCAATCCATTCTCATCAAGCCACTGATTTATCCTTTCACTTAGCTTCCTGTAGTTCTGACAGCCTATTGACGTAAAGCAGTTATCATCCTTGCAATTATAGCGGGCAACCCGGGAAGATTCAGTTTTATTCAGGAATGTTTTTTGATTTTCTTCATCAAGATAGGCCCTTAACCAGGGGAGTAATTTTCCAGTTAGGCCATGGAAGATTGATTTTGTTTTCTCTTGTCCCATAAACCACTCGTAAAAAATTAAATAATGCCTTATGGTATTTTATATTTTTTTGGATTGCAAGTATTTTTTATTTGTTCAAACTAACTTCCTCCAAATATTTTGGATACCAACAATATCATGATCCTTTATCCCATCAGTACCAAGTTCACCAAAATCATAAACACGGCCTTTTACACGGTCTTTGAATCTTTCCCACCAGGATATATCATGATGCAAATTACCGGGTTCATCGAGATAATTGAGATTGATATGTTTTACATGGCCATAACCCATAAATCGAGTAGGAACCCTGCAAACAATATCATTGTTATTGATCACATGATAAATATTGTGGCCATGTATAGTTCCAAATTTATCAGCTGCTTCTTTGCTCATGCTTCTGGGCGGTTCAACAGGAATACAAAGATGGTTTGCATCTGGAAGAAGAAAACACCGTCTTGAAAAATAAAGTTCTGCAACAGCTGCACCTTGGGAATGCCCTGTAAAAATAATTTGCTTTCCGGATATGATATTTTTTAATAACGAGCTTGAAATTGCATGAATAACAGACATGGTATCTTTCCAAAAACCTGCATGGACTTTTCCCCATGGACCTTGAACAAATGAACAATTTAGATTTGTTATCCAATCATTAAAACTGTCAAACTGAGTTCCCCTGGCAGTTACCCATGTCCTGATATCATCTTCACAAATAAAAACTTGTGTGTCAGTTTCTTTATTTTCAATCCATGTAAAATTATCAGCCTGCCCCTGAATAGCTTTTTCAATATCGGCATGTTCTTGATATGCCAGTGCTGAAAAATCTATAGCTTTCATGATTGTCTCTTTCATACTATCCACCTCGCCTTGTTTTGTCTAACATCTAAATGATTTCTATTCCAATACAACCCGAGACCGTATTTATCAGGATATTTTTTATCTAAAATTTTATGGATCAATTCAGAGGAGACCTGTTTGCCTGTCTCAGTTATAAAAATTTTATAGTCGGCTGCAATAGAGTCCGGGTGGGTTGAATCCTTGTACCCTTTCTCGTGTCCGTTCCAGTATGGGCAGCGGTTACCGGATTTAATAACAATATAAACATCTTCAACAATAAGCAGCCTAATTAATTCAGCCTCAAGACAGGAGAAGATGGTTATAAGCTCATAATCAATTGTATTCAGACCACATCCACAATTACATTCAAATTCTGACCGGTTGAAGTTTTTGTTTAAATCACCCATTGCAAAATCCTTTCTATATTTATGGTTTCATTATTTGTAATCATGACACCGTTAATATTTAATTCACTTGTGCGTAGCCATCAAGTGCAATGGCTTATTATTTTTCGTGTTTATTGTTTACACATATGTAAGAAATAATTGCTATTATGCCAATAACAAACATTGAGTTTACTATTGCACCTAAGCCATGAGATATCGCTTGAGCAATTAACTTAGCTGATTCTATTTCCATTTTAAATTCTCCTTGTAGAAAAATAATGGCCCGGTTGAGGTGCGGGCTGTATTTGCCAGCTCCAACCGGATTGTTCTGCTGCGCTGTGCAATGTTTCACTGATAACTCTAATAATTCCGGGTGGCAGTCTGGGGATCTATGTATACTCGAACAGCCAACCCAAAACCAATATAACCACCACCCAAACAATCCATTCCATAAAACCCCCTTATGTCATTATCGTTAGTAATGAATCTATTTTATTGGCGGTTTTATACCGCATCACATTCTATCAGATATTTGTGAAACTTTTCATTCCAGATTGCATCAACCAAGGCATTGTGTTCTCCTTTTGGTTCCGGGTATTTAGCTTTTGGGAAAATAGGTTCATCCGCTAACTGTTTTAAGTCTCTGCAATACATGGGCCAACCCTTTGGCAAGTCAATCATTGATCCGAACAACCAACAAAATACAACCCAATCATAATCAGCGTAATATCCCCAAAATTCAGGCTCATCATCGCCTATAAAAGTTAGGAGAGAATCTCTAATAAGATCCAATGTTCCAAAAACTTCGTAAATTTTAATTCCAAGATGTGCATTACACCACCCTTTACCGCAATCAACTTTTTTGTACCATCTGAGTTTTGCAATAACATTTTCCATCACCCAATCAGAAGCCTTGCGTTCATCAAAACAGGTTGACTCTGCATAAAATGTCCGGCCATCTTCGCACTTGATACCGATTGAAATTAAATCAATTGTGTTTGGTGCTTCGATAAATTCTGTGTCAATGTAGTATTTCATATTAATGCTCCTTTTTTTGACCGGACCCCTTGTCTTTAAAGGGACCCGCCGTTTTTTTCCACTCAAAAAACTGATTTTTCTGTCAGAAATTTGACATACTATATTTTTCGTTTAAAAAGTGTCTCACCCAATATTTTCCCTTGATACACTTTTTCTTTAAAAATGGTGTCATGATATATGATAATGTATTCATTTTAATTATTTTATTGCAACAAAATCTCCATTCTTCAGTTTATAAAGGGTATCCTCTTTCAAAACTTCACCATCAATTATGGCCGATTTTACACAAAAAGGAATATATCTTTCTTTGGTATCATCATATTTCCATTCAGCAAGAGTTATCCAATTTCCTTTTTTAGCTTTTATTTTTGAATCAAAGCCAATCGATGCACAAACACTATCAAGGCCTTCAACTTCGATATGAGCAGAATCACCAGATGAACCGATCTTAGCAGAATAACCAGATGAACCGATCTTAGCAGAATCACCAGATGAACCGATCTGAGCATAATCACCAGATGAACCGATCTGAGCATAATAACCAGATGAACCGATCTGAGCAGAATCACCAGATGAACCGATCTGAGCAGAATCACCAGATGAACCGATCTTAGCAGAATCACCAGATGAACCGATCTTAGCATAATCACCAGATGAACCGATCTTAGCAGAATCACCAGATGAACCGATCTTAGCATAATCACCAGATGAACCGATCTTAGCAGAATCACCAGATGAACCGATCTGAGCAGAATCACCAGATGAACCGATCTTAGCATAATAACCAGATGAACCGATCTTAGCAGAATCACCAGATGAACCGATCTGAGCAGAATCACCAGATGAACCGATCTTAGCATAATAACCAGATGAACCGATCTTAGCAGAATCACCAGATGAACCGATCTTAGCAGAATCACCAGA
>Ga0209976_10000223_pt1 | contig 41681 bp, 43 predicted proteins | sample SumtaG_FD_182806 | JGI IMG/M metagenome (GOLD analysis project Ga0209976, IMG submission 182806) | Deep subsurface microbial communities from Indian Ocean to uncover new lineages of life (NeLLi) - Sumatra_00157 metaG (SPAdes) (version 2) | ecosystem: Environmental > Aquatic > Marine > Oceanic >...
CGATAACGAGAATGAGAAAGAGGGTTCGCCGCATCTCGGTCACCGGAGATCACAGCCGGAATCGGCCTGACCCAGTATGGGTGTTCTTTCGTCGGAATTCTGGCGTCCGGGCTCCGGGCTAACGCCCAGGCGTTGCCGGTCCGAGCGTGAAGGCGCTGAAATTCGGTTTCGACGGCCCGAAGGTCAGGCCCAGAACACTGCCGAGCGGCTTCGCGAGAGAGACCGATTGGGGTTTGTTCGCGGGCTTGGCAGAAGCCTGTTGCGTGGCGGGCGCCCGCGGGATCGGCAGCCTCTTATAGGCCGGGCACGCCCCGGCGGGCTTGAGCTTTGCTTTTCTGGTGAAGGATGCGTTGATCAAATAGCGCTTCTCGCAGACGGCGACCTTGGGCGGCAGGCGGCTAATCTCGAAATAGTCGTAGCCTTCCTTCAAGTTTTTCCAGAAATCGTACCAGTCGTGATCCTTATGCGCTGCCATGTTCGCCTTGGTCATGCGGAACGGAAAGGCTTGGATCTGGATTTCCGACTGTCCGTTTTGTAGCGCTTCGCGTGTGAGCGCGAAGATCTCCTCGACCACCGCGTCGGTCATGGCGTAACAGCCGGTCGAGGTGCAATCGCCATGCACCATGATGTTGGTTCCGGTGCGGCCATAGGCACGATCATAAGTGTTGGGAAAGCCCACATCGAAAGAGAGGTGGTATTTGCTTCTCGGGTTCATCCGGCCGAGCGAGACGGAATAGAATCCTTCCGGCGCTTGCCGGTCGCCTTGCTTAAGCTTCGGACCGAGTTTTCCGGAATAGCTGCAGATCGGATAGGTCTTGAATTGGTAGAAGCGGCCGTTGTCCTTGGCCTTCCAGACCTCAAGCTCGGATTCGGCCTTAAAGATGCGAATGAGAACGGGCGATTCTTCGGTCACGCCCTTCTCGGCGAGGAGCGCCCGGGTCTGTGGCGAAAGCGGCTTCAGGTAGGGCGGCGAGAACTGTCCGCAACCTAAAAGCGCGGCAGCCAGAGCCGTCACGATGGCCATATTCATGGCCGTCAAGAAACTTGAACGAAGCATACGCGCGTGCCCCTTTGCGCATCTCGGCCAAGATCGGCGGTAGGAGGTTAAATCGAAGTTAGCGCTTCTTGAGGCGCAGGCCCTCCGGCTCCCCCCGATTTGGCGGCAATTATAAGCCTGCTCACGCTAGGGGTGGACTAAAAAAATGGCGGTTTTTGGGGCGCGCTCCGGCCTCAGCTCGACCGCCCCATGGACAGGAATTTTTCCCGTCTTTCCTTGCGAATTTCCGCCGCGGTAAGGCCCTCATAGGCGGCAAGCGCCTCGATGATGGTCTCGCCCGCGGCTCGCACCACCTCAGTCCCGTCCCTATGGGCCCCGCCAATCGGCTCGGCAATGATTCCATCGATGATGCCGAGCTTGAGCAAGTCCTGAGCGGTGATCTTCATATTGGTCGCAGCCTCCACCGCGCGCGCAGAATCCCGCCACAGAATCGAGGCCGCAGCCTCCGGCGAAGCAACCGTGTAGATGGCATGCTCGAGCATATAGACCCGGTTGGCGGTGGCGATAGCGACCGCACCGCCTGAGCCGCCCTCGCCGACAATGACCGCGACGACCGGCACGCCAAGGCCCAAACAGCAATCGGTCGAGCGCGCGATGGCCTCGGCCTGGCCACGCTCCTCGGCTCCAATGCCAGGATAGGCTCCGGCGGTATCGACCAAGCTTACCACCGGAAGCTGGAAGCGGTCGGCCATCTTCATCAGCCGCACCGCTTTGCGATATCCTTCAGGGCGCGCCATGCCGAAATTATGCTTGATGCGGCCCTCGGTGTCGGATCCCTTCTCGTGCCCCAAAAGCATGACCGAGCGGCCGGCAAGACGGCCGATGCCTCCGACAATGGCTCGATCCTCGGCGAAATGGCGGTCGCCGGCGAGCGGGGTGAAATCCTGGATGAGCGCGTCAACGTAATGGCGGAAATGGGGGCGCTCTGGATGACGGGCAACCTGCGTCTTTTGCCAGGGGGTCAGACTTGAATAGGTCTCCTCCAAGGCCTCTCGCGCCTTCCGCTCGAGCTTGGCGAGTTCCTCCTCAATGGAGACGGAATGTTCCTTGGCGGCGAGCGCCTTCAGCTCGGCAACCCTGCTTTCCAGTTCGGCAATCGGCTTTTCGAAATCGAGATAGGTGCGCATCCGGCTTGGCGAGGCCCTTGGACGTCTTGTCCGGGAATTTATTAAGGCAAGGAATGAGGCAACGGAATGGGTTGTAAGTGGCCTTGTGGCGGGGCGCTGTCAACCAGGCCCCAAGCCCAAGCTTAGCTCCGTTTGGTTAAGTGAACCTGAGCTAACGGATGATGCTGCTCGACCAAGCGCCGCAACCGCTCCTCGATGACATGGGTATAGATTTGCGTGGTGGAGATATCGGCATGGCCAAGTAGCTGCTGCACCGTTCGCAAATCGGCGCCGCGCTCAAGGAGATGGCTGGCAAAAGCGTGACGGAGCACGTGGGGCGAGACGCGGGCGGGTTCGATCCCGGCGGCGAGGGCAAGCGCCTTGAGCTCCTGCCCGAAGCGCTGGCGGGTCAGGTGCTGGCCGCCGCTTGAGGAGAAAAGCCAGGGCGAGACGCCCATTCCCTCCTCTTCATCGGCGCGCAGCGCGGCAAGGTGGGCACGCACCGCGGCTTGCGCGGTCTCGTTCAATGGGACGAGCCGCTCGCGCCCGCCTTTGCCCTTGATGGTGAGCACCCTGTCGTCGGCGGTGAGCACGCTGCGCGGCAACGAGATCAACTCGGAGACGCGCAAACCCGTGGCGTAAAGCGTCTCAAGCGCGGCATAAAGTCTGAGCGCGCGGCGCCGGGCCGAACCTTCGGCCGCGGTCTTGCTTGCGTCCTTGGCGGTCTCGAGCAGGGTCTCCACTTCGGCGAGAGAGAGAATCTTGGGAAGAGGCCGCCCGAGCCTTGGGCTGTCGATGGCCGCGCAAGGGTCGTCTTTGCGCAGACCTTCGCCAAGGAGAAAGCGGAAGAACTGGCGGATGGAAGAGAGTTTTCGCGCGCGAGAGGTTGGAGCGAGACCCTTTCGCGCGAGACCGGCAAGATAGGCGCGGACATGGTCGGGTGCGGCGGTTCTTGCGTTCTTTCCTTTGGCGGCGAGGACGGCCAGAAAGTCGGCAAGGTCGCGCGTATAGGCTTCGAGGGTGTGGGCTGCCACGCCTTTCTCTGCCGTGAGCATGTCGAGGAAGAGCGCAAGCTCCGAGGAGTCCTTCCGGCGGCGGGATCGCTTTGCGCCCAAGATTCAAGCCTTTCCGCGGCCGGGCCAATGGGCATGGGCGCTTAAGCGGGGTGGCGCTCCGCCCGAGAGCGGGGGCCGCTTACTGCGCTCGACGTCCCGAAGCGGCGGGGCTATCGGCGGGAAAAGCGGCATCAGCGTCAACGCTCGGCGTAGAGGCCGTCGTATCGTCGAGCCGGCCCTTGACGTTGCGCAGCACCTTGGAGATTTCCTTGGGCTCCGGCTGAAAGTATTCAGCGAGCGCATAGAGGCTTCCAGCGATGACACCGGCGATCATCCCTAAAATCATGAGGAAACGAAACAGTGTCGGCATCGAGGCGCTCGTGATCCTAACAGTGTATTCGCCGCGAACAGGGCCTCATTATGTCTCAAAAGACGCCCGGCACCTTATCCTCACCGCCATCATGGACGATTCGACATGGCGCTGTCAGCATGGGAAATTCTGAGACGCGAGTCGTGTGTGCGGCGCCGCTTCCAGCGGCGATCCCCCCTCACTTTAGACCATTCGATGAGCCTAGGACTGACCGAAAGCGAAAAAGACGATCGGCAGGAGCGCGTGGCGTGGGTTCGCGAAGCGCTAGGGCCGCGCTGCATCGTGCTCATCGGGCTCATGGGCGCCGGCAAAACCGCCGTGGGCCGGCGTCTTGCGAGCCGTCTCGACCTGCCTTTCGTCGACGCCGACAGCGAGATCGAGGCCGCCGCCGGGGCAACGATCAGCGAAATCTTCGCCGGCTACGGCGAAGATTATTTCCGCCAGGGCGAGCGCAAGGTAATCGCCCGGCTGCTCAAGAGCGGACCGCAGGTTCTTGCCACCGGCGGCGGCGCCTATATGGATGCCGGGACCCGGGCCAATATCAAAGCGCGCGGCGTTTCGATCTGGCTCAGGGCGGATCTCAAGGTGCTGCTCAAGCGCGTCGGGCGGCGCGATAGCCGGCCTCTGCTCGCCGAGGGCGACCCCGGAACAGTGATGAAGAAGCTCATGGACGTGCGCTATCCGGTCTACGCCGGGGCCGACGTGATCGTGGAAAGCCGCGACGTGCCCCATGACGCAATGGTGGGGAATGTCATCGACGTACTGGCCGCCAGACTGGGCTATCCCGCCAAGCCGGCCAGGCGTAGCAAGAAGGCGCCGTGATGGAAGAAGGCGCAGCCTCATTGGCACGGCGCGAGACGGCGTTCGACGTATCGCTCGGCGCCCGCTCCTACCCTGTCATCATCGGCGAGCGCTTGTTAGCTTCGGGCGGGCAATGGATCGCGGCCACTCTGCCCGGCGCCCGCTGCGCCGTGGTCACCGATGCCAATGTTGCCGCACTCCATCTCGCTCCTCTGAAGGCAAGCCTGGTCGAACATGGCCTGTTCCTTGGCGAGGTCGTGGTAAGCCCGGGCGAAGCGAGTAAGAGCTTTCCCGTGCTCGCCACGCTGTGCGAGCGCCTGCTTGAGCTTGGCGTCGAGCGAAGCGATTGCGTTGTTGCATTCGGCGGCGGCGTCGTGGGCGACCTCGCGGGCTTTGCCGCCAGCATCCTGCGGCGCGGCGTGCGCGTGGTGCAGATGCCGACAACGCTTCTCGCGCAGGTCGATTCGGCCATCGGCGGCAAGACTGGCATCGACACCTGGCAGGGCAAGAACCTGATCGGTACGTTCCATCAACCGAGCCTCGTGCTGGCCGATGTTTCAGTGCTCGCCACTCTCGATCCAAGAGAGTTCCGCGCGGGCTATGCCGAAGTGGTGAAATACGGGCTGATCGGCGATGCGCCATTCTTCGCCTGGCTCGATGAGAACAGGGGCGAGATTTTTTCAACCGCCGGCAGCGCGCGCAGGCAAGCCGTGGAAACCGGCGCCCGCGCCAAAGCTTCGGTCGTGGCGGAGGATGAGCGCGAGGAGAGCGGAAGGCGCGCGCTCCTCAATCTTGGCCATACTTTCGGCCACGCTCTTGAGGCCTATGCCGGCTACTCCGACCGGCTCCTGCATGGCGAGGCGATCGCCATCGGCATGCGTCTCGCCTTCACCTATTCGGTCGAGCGGGGGCTCTGCCCTGCTGACGACGCCGCCCGCGTGGCGCAGCATCTCCGTGCCGTCGGGCTTCCCACCGCGATCGCCTCCATTCCCGGACCTCCCCCTACACCGGAAGCGCTGTTGCGGCTGATGGCCCAAGACAAGAAGGTGAAAGGCGGCAGGCTCGCGCTCATTCTGGTGCGCGGGCTAGGTCAAGCTTTCGTCGAACGCGACGTTGCCATGCCGCTGCTCGCCGAGTTTCTCGCCCGCGAGTGCGGGTGACGGTCCGTCAGGCGAAGCGCGCGGAAGGTCCAAGCAACGGCTCATTGAGGCGGCAAGCGCTCCTCCGGCGCATGCGCCTCGATGGCAAGGGCGTGGACGGCGCCCTTCAATTCCTCCGCCAGAACCGCGTTGATCATACGATGGCGTTCCAGCCGCGACTTGCCGCTGAAGGCCGCCGACACCACTTTGATGGTGAAATGGCTCATCCCGGTCCCGGGCGAACTCGCATGCCCGGCATGGCGATGGGACTCGTTGACGATCTCAAGCACCTCGGGCGCTAAGGCCGCCGTCAACTTGTTCCTGATATCCCGTTCTACCGACATGGTCGCTTTCGGCCGCGGTAACCTTTCAGATTAGCCCCTTTGCCAGGGCTGAGCCATGCTTGTTGTGGCCGAGTTGGCTTCTCATAATGCCGATTCCATGAAATTCGACTCGAAATTCTTCGACCGCCTGCGGGTCAAGCCAGACGCCAATCGCCTCTTGCGCGATACCCATCCGGCTTGCGAGCGGCCCGGCTGCAAGGAGCCCGGTCTCTACCCCGCGCCCAAGGGACGCGGGATGGAGGGGCAATATCACCGCTTCTGCCTCGATCACGTGCGGGAATACAACAAATCCTACAATTACTTTGTCGGCCTGCCCGACGAGACGGTGATCAAATACCAAAAGGACGACATCATCGGTCATCGCCCGACTTGGTCGGTCGGCGTCAATTCCCGGGCGCGCAACCGGAAGGCACGCAGCGGAGATCCCCCGGGCGGTTTTCCCCATCGGTTCACCGCCTTCGATCCGTTCGGACTGTTCCCCGAGAGCGCCGCGGATGCCGGGAAGCCGCGACGCGAGCTCAAGCGCGTCGAGCGGAAATGCCTGCGCCAGCTCAATCTTGAGGACAGCGCCACAAAGGCCGACATCAAGGCGCGCTTTAAGGAACTGGTTAAGCGGCTTCACCCCGACCACAACAAGGGCGATCGCACCTCGGAGGACAAGTTGCGCGAAGTGATCCAAGCCTATAACTATCTGAGGCAGACAGGGCTTGCGTAACGCCGTGTGGCGCGGCCCGCTCTCAGATATCAGGGCTCGGCTACGGCAAGCCCTCAACAAATGCGACCCATAGGCTTTCACCGATCATGACACTCGAAACTGCCAATAGCCCCGGCTTGCCGGATATGTCGGTTTCCGTGCGCCAGGTCTTCGGCATCGATTCCGATCTCGAAGTCCCCGCCTATTCCCGCCCGGATGAACACGTGCCCGACATCGACCACGATTATCTCTTCAACCGGGAGGTGACGCTCGCCGTTCTCGCGGGCTTCAAGCACAACCGGCGGGTGATGATCCAGGGCTACCACGGCACCGGCAAATCCACCCATATCGAGCAGGTGGCGGCGCGGCTCAACTGGCCGTGCATGCGCATCAATCTCGACAGCCATGTGAGCCGCATCGACCTCGTCGGCAAAGACGCCATCGTCATCAAGGACGGCATGCAGGTCACCGAATTCCGCGAAGGCATCCTGCCTTACGCGGTGCAGAGCAACACGGCGCTATGCTTCGACGAGTACGACGCCGGGCGCCCCGACGTGATGTTCGTGATCCAGCGGGTGCTCGAGGTCTCGGGCAAACTCACTCTGCTCGACCAATCGAAGGTGATCCGGCCTCACCCCGCCTTCCGGCTGTTCTCGACCACGAATACAATCGGGCTCGGCGATACCAGCGGCCTCTATCACGGCACGCAGCAGATCAATCAGGGTCAGATGGATCGCTGGTCCATCGTCGTCACCCTCAACTACCTGCCTCATGACGAGGAGGTGAACATTGTGCTCGCCAAGGCCAAGAGCTGGAACACCGAGGCGGGGCGCAAGACGATCGGCAACATGGTGAGGGTCGCAGAACTGACCCGCAACGCGTTCATGAATGGCGACCTGTCAACGGTCATGAGCCCGCGCACGGTCATCACCTGGGCTGAGAACGCCGAGATCTTCGACGATATCGGCACGGCCTTCGCGCTGTCCTTCCTCAACAAATGCGACGAGCTTGAGCGCGGTCTGATCGCCGAGTTCTACCAGCGCTGTTTCGGCGAGGATCTGCCGCAATCGACCACCAACGTAGCCCTGAGCTAGCCATGACACGGCGTAAAGAAGCGCCGCTCGATCCTTTCAAGCGTGCCGTCACGCTGACCACTCGCTCGATCGCCGCTGACAGCGCGATGGAGGTCATCTTTACGAGCGAACCGCCGGGGCTCAGCGGCAAAACGGCGCGGCTGCCCGAGCCGTCGCGGGTTCCGACCAAGTCGGAGATCGCCGTGATCCGCGGTCACGCCGACGCCGCCGCGCTCGCGGTCGCCTGTCACGATCCCGCACTTCACAAGGTTCTGGCGCCGTCGGGCGGGGAGGCGCAGGACGTCTTCGAGGCCATCGAGCAGGCGCGCGTCGAGGCGATCGGCGCCAAACGCATGGAAGGGGTGGCGGCCAATCTCGCCGCCCGCGTGGAGCATCGCTACGAGCTAAGCCGCTTCGCTCAGGCGGCCGAGCGCTCCGAGGCGCCTCTGTCGGATGCGCTTTCGCTTCTTGTGCGCGAGACGCTCACCGGCGAGACGCCCCCGGACAAGGCCCGTGCCGCGGTCAATCTCTGGCGGCAATGGATTGAAGGCCGGGCGCGGAGCGTGCTCGACCGCATGCCGGAGATGTTGTTCGACCAGGAGGCGTTCGGCAGACTGACCCGGGAGCTGCTTACCGCCCTCAATCTTGCCGAACAGCTCGACCAACAGGCGGATGAGGAATCCGCTCATAAGAGCGAGTCCGATGACGACACCGACGCCGAGGATGAGGCGTCGGACGGCGCGCAGCGCACCGAACGTTCCGATAGAAGCGCTGAAGAAGAGGCGCTGGCCGAAGAGTTGCTGGAGGGCAGCAACGACGGCCTGGCCGACCTTAACGACCGGGCGGATCCTTCCCAAGCGCCACGCCGTTCCGATCCATGGCGCCCCAACCTATCGGTGCTCGATGACCCTGAGGCCTTTGGGTACAAGGTGTTCACCCGCGCCTATGATGAGATCGTCAATGCCGAGGATTTGTGCGATGCCGACGAGCTCGATCGCTTGCGCGCCTTTCTCGACAAGCAGCTCTTCGCCCTGCATGGCGCGGTGGCGCGACTTGCCAACCGCCTCCAGCGCCGGCTGCTCGCCCAACAGAACCGCGGCTGGGACTTCGACCTCGACGAGGGCATGATCGATGCCGCGCGGCTTGCCCGCGTCATCGTCGATCCGACGCATCCGCTCACCTATAAGCAAGAACGCGATACCCAGTTTCGCGACACCGTGGTCACGCTCCTGCTCGACAATTCCGGCTCGATGCGCGGGCGGCCGATCATGGTGGCGGCCTGCTGCGCCGACATCCTCGCGCGCACGCTGGAGCGATGCGGCGTCAAGGTCGAGATTCTCGGCTTCACCACGCGGGCCTGGAAAGGCGGACATGCGCGCGAGGCTTGGCTCAACGCGCTCAAGCCCTCGCTTCCCGGGCGGCTCAACGATTTGCGCCATATTGTCTACAAATCCGCCGATGCCCCGTGGCGCCGGTCACGCCGCAATCTCGGGCTGATGATGCGCGAGGGCTTGTTGAAGGAGAATATCGACGGCGAGGCGCTGACCTGGGCGCATAGCCGCCTGCTGGCGCGCCCCGAGCAACGGCGCATCCTCATGATGATCTCCGACGGCGCCCCCGTCGACGATTCCACCCTTTCGGTCAACTCGGGTTCGTATTTGGAGCGTCATCTCCGCCAAGTGATCCACGAGATCGAAACCCGCTCGCCAGTGGAGCTGCTCGCCATCGGTATCGGTCATGACGTCACCCGCTACTACCGGCGCGCCGTCACCGTCACCGACGCCGAGGAACTTGCCGGCGTCATGACCGAAAAGCTCGCAGCTGTTCGACGAAGATCTCGCCTTGCAGCAGCTGCACCGCACCGTGCCTGCCGCTGCGCGCGCCATGCAACGGAAGCTTCACTGAGGTGAGAGGCCGCAGTGGCAGAGCGTGGCGTTACCTCACCGCCGTCGCCGTCGCGGCGGCTGCGAGCCTCGCCGCTACTCAGGCCCCGGCCGACAAGCCGCGGAGCCCGCTCACGCGCCCGACGCCCGCGACAATCACCGCCATCCCCATCGATTTCGACCGCAGCAATCCCGGGCGCAAGGAATTCGGCAGGCTCATCTTCCGGGCCGGGCTCAATCTCTATGCCAAATCCGTTCATTTCGGCGGTTATTCGGCTATCGCCGTCGATCCCTCCGGACGGTCGCTCATTGCCCTCTCCGATGCCGGGAGCTGGCTCAGGGCAACGCTCGACTATGACGGAAGGCACTTGAAGGGCTTGGACAATGCCGTGCTCGGCCCGATCCTGGGCGCAGACGGAAAGCCGCTACGCGATAACAGCCGGCGCGACTCCGAAGGAATGACGCTGGCCAAGGGCAACACGCGAAAGGGGACCGCTTACGTTTCCTTCGAGCGCAAGCATCGGATCGCCCGCTATCCCTTCAATACGCAACGGTTCGGCCCGCCGGCTGGCACGGTCGGTCTACCGGCCGGGACAAAGGCGATGGGCTCCAATCGCGGCATCGAGGCGATCGCGGTCATCAGGGCAGGACGGCTCAAAGGCACGCTGGTCGCCTTCGCCGAAGGGCGCGCTGACGGAACCGGGCATCTGCAAGGCTGGCTCATCGGAGGTCCCACCCCGGGTAAAATTACCCTGAAACGCCTCGGCGGCTTCGATGTTACCGATGCCGCTTCGTTGCCCGACGGGGGCATTGTCGTGTTGGAACGGCGGTTCCGGTTCAGAGAAGGGGTCAAGATGCGGATCCGCCGCATCGGTGCCGGTGAGCTTAAGCGTGGCGCGTCGATTACGGGCGAAGTGCTGCTCGAAGCTAACGATAGCCTCAATATCGACAATATGGAGGGGATCGCCGCTCACCGCGGGGCCTCAGGCGAAACCGTTCTCACCCTCATTTCGGACGACAATTTCAGCCCGCTTCAGCGGACGCTGATCATGCAGTTCGCGCTAGCAACACGGTAATGGCCGGCCGCGGCTAGGTGGCCGCCTCGGCCTGGGCGCCTTGCGCCTTGGCAATGTCGCGCTTGAGCCGCCGTGCCTTCAACGACAAGTCCTCGTCGCCGGCCTTCATGAGAAAGGCGTCAAGGCCGCCGCGATGCTCCACGGAGCGAAGCGCGTGCGCGCTGACGGTGAGGCGCACGTGCTTCTTTAGCGCTTCGCTCTGGAGCGTCACATTGCAAAGATTCGGCAGAAAACGGCGCCTGGTCCGGCGCTTGGCATGGCTCACATTATTGCCGGTAAGCACGGCTTTGCCGGTGAGCTCGCAGCGACGGGCCATAGTCCTTGATCCTTCTTATCCAATTGCACGGAACCCGGCCTGGCTCTCAGCGGTTGTCGTGATCAGCATTGCCACCGGTGCCGGGGAGATATACGGGTACGCCAGTTTCGGGTCAAGGCGCCGCCATAAACTTGCGCAAAGCTCGCAATTGACGAATCCTGCGAATAGCCCGACATTCGCCGGCGGGGTTTGGCAGGCACCCCGCCTTGCTTAAGGGTTGGACCGATGCACCACGTGCGCCATTGCTTGGGCCTGTTTGCCGTGGCCGCACTCACCTGCGGGCTTGGCGGCAATCTGCCTCTTGGGCCGGCCCTTGCCGAGAGCAGTTCCTCCTCGGCAAGCAGGATTACCGCCGTTTACCGGGTCGAGCTTGGCGGTTTCAATCTCGGCAACTTCCATCTGACCACGACCTTCCGCGGCGATGACTACAAGATGCGCGGCGAAGGCCGGTTTACCGTCCTCCAAGGGCTTCTCTACGAATGGCGGGGGATAACGGCGAGCACGGGACGGGTGACCAGCACCGGGCCAGAGCCATCGATGTACGCGTTGAACTATTCCGATAGCGCCAAAGCGGCCGAGCGGCTTCGTATGACGTTCGAGGGAGGCGATGTCACCAATGTCTCGATCGTTCCCAGGAAGCGGGTAAGCTCGCGCGTCATTCCGGTGACCAAGGAGCAGCTCGAAGGCGTGCTCGATCCGATGAGCGGGGCGTTCTTGACCGCCCAATCCAAGAACCCCAACGGCGATCTCAATGTCTGCAATCACACCCTCCCGGTGTTCGACGGCAGGCAGCGCTACGACCTCGTAGTCACGCCAAAGCGCTCGGTCAGGGTCAAGCGGACGACGCCTAAGGGATATGGCGGTCCGGCGGTGATTTGCCGCGTGAAATTCATTCCCATCGCCGGATATCACCCCGACAATCCGGCAGTCCAGATGATGGCCAAGTCGAATGAGATCGAAGTTTGGCTCGTTCCGGTGAGGGGCACGAATATGTATGTGCCCTACCGCATTGTCTTGCCGACGCCGGTCGGCTATGGCTCGGCGATGGTGACTTCGCTCCAGGTCTCCGGCCGGCGCCGCGCAAGCGCCGAACCGTGACCGCCCTAAGGGTTAATGGCGAAGCCCCAAATCCCAAGATGCAGTAGGGAACAGATGCCGAAGATTAACCTTCCCCTGATTCGTGCGTGCTCCGTTCCCGTTGCTTTCCTTTGGACTTAAAGGAGCCGAAAGCCATCCCCCGCGATGTTGTGATCGGGACCCTCGGAGGACCGGTGTCAAACGATCGGCCGAGCCCTGCTGATCTCCGTTTGCGCCCGGAACGAAATCCGAATGGCCAGAGTCAGCGATTCGGACGGGGTTCGTTCCCTTCCCGTTCCGGAATCGCGAGAAGCCGGAGGCTGAGAGAGTCAAGGAATGAGCCGGCCGTTTTCCACTAATTCCACAGACCGCGAGCGCGGACGCGGCGTCACCGCCGTGCTCGGCCCGACCAATACGGGCAAGACCCATCTTGCCATCGAGCGCATGCTCGCTCACGAGATCGGGATCATCGGGCTCCCTTTGAGGCTGCTCGCGCGCGAGGTCTATGACAAGGTTGCCGCGCGTGTGGGACCGGGCCAGGTCGCGCTCATCACCGGCGAGGAGAAGATCAAGCCTCCCTCCCCGCGCTTTTATGTCTGCACCGTCGAGGCGATGCCGCTTGAGCTCGATGCCGACTTCGTGGCGATCGACGAAGTTCAGCTTGCCGCCGACGGCGAGCGTGGCCATGTCTTCACCGACCGTCTGTTCCATGCGCGGGGCTCAAGCGAAACGCTTCTTCTTGGCGCCGCCACCATGCGCGAGGCAATTCGCGAGCTCCTGCCTGGCGCCAATTTGGTCTCGCGCCCGCGCCTGTCGCAGCTGAGCTATGCCGGCGACAAGAAAATCACGCGGCTCCCCCGCCGTTCTGCCATCGTCGGCTTCTCGGCCAATGACGTCTATGCCATCGCCGAGCTGGTGAGACGCCAGCGCGGCGGTGCGGCGGTCGTGCTCGGCGCGCTCAGCCCGCGCACGCGCAACGCCCAGGTCGCCCTGTACCAGAACGGCGACGTCGATTTTCTCGTGGCGACCGACGCCATCGGCATCGGGCTTAATCTCGATCTCGATCACGTGGCCTTTGCCGGTATTCGCAAGTTCGACGGGCAAAGCCATCGCAATCTCACGCCGGGGGAGCTTGGCCAGATCGCAGGCCGCGCCGGGCGCCACATGAATGACGGGACCTTTGGCGCGACAGGCCAAGCCGCCCCCTTCGAGGCCGAGCTCGTCGACCGTCTCGAGAACCACACCTTCGATCCGGTCGGCATGCTGCAATGGCGCAGCCGCAAGCTCGATTTCGGCTCGATCGAACGGCTGAAGGAGAGCCTGCGCGAGGGGCCCGACCATCGGCGGCTCGGCCGTGCCCGCATGGTCGACGACGTGATTGCGCTGGAAAATGTGAGCCATGACGCCACCGTGCGTGACTTGGCGGCGGGACCTGCGGCGGTCGCGCTCCTTTGGGAAATGTGCCAGATCCCCGACTACCGGAAGATCTCAGCCGCAAGCCATGCCGAGCTGGCCGCCACGCTCTATGGCTTTGTCATGAGCGATCAGGGCAAGATTCCGGCCGACTGGTTCGCCAACCAAGTGGCACAGACCGATCGCAGTGACGGCGACCTCGACACCCTCTCCAACCGGCTCGCGCAGATTCGCACCTGGACCTTCGTGTCGCATCATGCGCAATGGCTCGACGATCCCAGGCATTGGCAGGACCGCACCAGGGCCATCGAAGACACTCTGTCGGACGCGTTGCACGAGCGGCTGACGCAGCGCTTCGTCGACCGGCGCACGAGCGTCCTCATTCGCCGTCTGCGCGATAAGGAAGAGATCGCAGCCGAGATCGCGCCTGACGGAAAGATCCTTGTCGAAAACCACTTTGTCGGGCGGCTCGACGGCTTCCGCTTTACGCCCGACAATACGGGCGAGGGGATTCATGGCCGCGCCGCGCGCCACGCGGCGGCCCAGGTGCTGGCGAGCGAATTGGCGATACGGACCGAGGCGCTTCTCGCCGCACCCGACGAGACGATCGCGCTCGAACCCGATGGCCGGATCGTCTGGCAGGGAGCCGAGATTGCGCGTCTTGAGCGTGGCGAAACGGCGCTGAAACCCCGTATTCAGCTTCTCACCGACGAGCATCTGTCCGCCGCCGACCGCGAACGGCTGATGCAGCGTATCGAGGGGTGGCTCGCGGCCAAGCTTGAGAGCAAGCTGAAGCCGCTTATGCTCTTAAGCGAGGCCGCCGGTTTATCGGGGCTGGCTCGCGGCCTCGCCTATCAATTGACCGAAAATCTCGGCGTGCTTCGCCGCGAGGCGGCGGCTTCCGACATCAAGGCGCTCGATCAGGATGCCCGCGCCCAACTTCGCAAATACGGCGTCCGTTTCGGCGCTTTCAATGTCTATATCCCGGCCCTGCTCAAGCCGGCGGCGGCAGAGTTGGTGTTGATGTTGTGGGCCCTTCATGCGGGACGCGACCATGGAATTGACGCCGAGGCGCTTCCTTTGCGTCCGCAGCAGGGTCTGACCTCGGTCGCGGCAGGAAAGGCGATTCCCGAACCCTATTGGCGCGCCGCGGGCTTTTACGTCGCGGGCTCACGCGCCGTCCGCATCGACATGCTGGAGAGACTCTCGGATCTGATCCGCGCGCGCGTTTCTTTCCGCCCCACTGAAGGAGCAGAGATGCCGGCGGGGGCGACCGGTGACGGCGGCTTTCGGCTGGTTCCCGAGTTGATGTCGGTGGTCGGCTGCTCGGGCGAGGAATTCGCCTCGATTTTGAAGGCGCTCGGTTTCAGGAAAGAGCGGCGGCCGCTTGCCCCAACCGATAAGGCGCAAGCACAAGCGCCGGAGGCAGAAGCCGAAGCGGAGACGCCCGCTATCGACGAGATCTGGCGTCCGGGCAAGCGCCGAGCGAGAGGCCAGGACAAAGGCGCAGGTCCCAAGCCGCGCCGCGCAGAACGCGCGAAGGCATCGAAACGCGCGCGGCCAAAGCCAGAGCCTGCCCGCGCCGGTTCGGAGCCGAAGACGCTCGAACATTCCCCCTTCGCCGCTCTCGCCGAGCTGAGAGGACGCCTTTCAGCACGGCCGCCTGAAGGAAGTTAAGCCTCGGCCATGCGGTCGCAGCGTCTCGACAAGTGGCTGTGGTGCGCAAGACTGGTCAAGACGCGGACCGGTGCAGTGCGTCTGGTCGAGGCCGGCAAGGTCCGCATCAATAGCGCTCGCGCATCGAAGCCGAGCCGTCTCGTTCAACCTGGCGATGTGGTGACAGCCACGCCGGCCGGAAGGCTCTTCGTCGCGCGGGTGTTGAGCACCGCCGCGCGCCGAGGCCCGGCAAGCCAGGCGCGGACCCTCTATGAGGATTTGACCCCAAAGGCCCCGCCCAGGCCCGAGCCCGGGCTTAACGGAGAACGTCAGAAGGGCCCCCGCCCAACCAAGCGAAACCGCCGGCGCATTGACGTCTTGCGTGGCCGCGCTTGAACGCCGGCTGCCTCTGATGCCATGCCATCCGTCGCCTTGTGCCGGTGGCCCGATTGTTATAGGCAGGCGCTCCGCAGACGGCTTTGGCGCCTCAAGGGCCCGGAAGGCGCGCCAACAGGTCTCAGGGAACGTGTGGGAGCGATGACTTACATCGTCAATGAATTCTGCATCAAGTGCAAGTACACCGACTGCGTCGAGGTGTGCCCTGTAGACTGTTTCTACGAGGGCGCGAATATGCTGGTGATCCACCCCGACGAATGCATCGATTGTGGGGTGTGCGAGCCTGAATGCCCGGTCGACGCCATCAAGCCCGACACGGAGCCTGAGATCGAGCCCTGGCTTGAACTCAACCGCCAATATTCGGAAACCTGGCCCAACATCACCACTAAGAAAGCCGCTCCCCCCGACGCCGACGCCTTCGTGTCGGAACCCGACAAATTCGCCAAATTTTTCTCAGTCGAGCCAGGCGAGGGAGACTAGGCGGGCCAAAGGGTTAGGCATTAACCTTAGGGTCAAAATGTCGCATGTTGCGGTGCAAAAACGGCCCTGCCGCGGCCCCGGGCACCTTCCCGATTTGCTAAAATTATGTTATTGTCGTGTCGAAATGGCGCTGAATGCCGGCGCGATCAGGACCGAAGGAAGCGTCCCCATTTGGGCGCGTTTTTTTTCCGACTTGGGGGAGGTGACGCGATCAGGCTCGTGATCGGCGGCTCCTCTTGTGCCTCGTCCCCCGTCCTTGCGGCGGACGCCAGAGACCCCCATCTGGCAAGGTATAGATAAGCTCACGGCAGCGGCGCAAAGTCCTTTTGGAGAGCGAGACGAGAGTATGGCTGGAAAGAAGAAACCGCAGCAAAGACATGGCTTTCGTACTAACGAGTATATCGTCTATCCGGCTCATGGCGTCGGCCGGATTAGCCGTATCGAAGAGCAGGAAATTGCGGGTGCGAAGCTCGAATTGTTCGTCATCAACTTCGAGAAAGACAAGATGACGCTCAGAGTGCCGACCACGAAGCTCGTGATCGTCGGCATGCGCAAGCTCTCGGAAGAGAAGACGGTGAAGAAGGCGCTTAGCACGCTCAAGGGCAAGGCGCGCGTCAAGCGCACCATGTGGTCCCGGCGCGCCCAGGAATACGAGGCCAAGATCAATTCAGGCGATCTCATCTCCATCGCCGAGGTCGTGCGCGATCTCTACCGTTCGGAGGCACAGCCTGAGCAGTCCTATTCGGAGCGCCAGCTTTACGAGGCCGCGCTCGACCGCATGGCGCGAGAGATCGCCGCGGTCGAAAAGCTCGACGAGGCCAGCGCCGTCGCCAAGATCGACGAGGTGCTCGCCAAGGCTGCCCGGCACGCCAAGATGGCAGCCGAGGCCGAGGCCCGTAACCGGGCCGCCTAAGGCCAAATCGAGGCCAACGCTCGCGACCCAAATCTACGCCTTTTGAGCCCGGCAGCTCTTCCGCTGCCCGGCGCCGGCTCCCCGCCAGCCTTCACGCATCGTCCTTGCCGCGCCCGGTGAGAAGCTCGATCTGTTCGGGATGGGTCGCCTCGATCATCGGGCCGCCCCGCCAAGCAAGCCAACCCCGCACACGCAGGCGCTTGCCTGCGAGCGATTTCGGATCGAGCCCGGCGGCGGCAAAGGCTTTAGCGTGTTTGCGCTCGATGCTGATGGTAAAGTCGCGTCGCCAATCGGGTGCGAAGTTCAGATAGAAGCGGCCACCCCCCTCGCCCACTGCCAACACCGTCCCTTCGACGAGCTGATAGGAATGAATGAGGCGGTCTAAGCGCTTCTCATCGAGGGCGTCTTGGATGCGATAGGCCCAAGAGGCCCACAGGCCGAGCCGCTTGGCTCTCGCCTTGCCCTCGCGGGCCAGGAGCTCAGGCGTACAGGCCCGGTTGTCGGGAAGCGAGTAGACGCGGGCGAGGCCTTTGCGGACGAGTTCGTCCTGTAGCCAGAGCCGTCTTTCCCCAGAAACGACAAAGACCTGGGCGAGAAGGTTGCCGTGCCGGTCGGTGCGGCTTCCGCCGAATCTCAGCTCGACCGTCTTATTTGCAGCGAGCCTTTCAAGAGCCTCCCTCGCCTCGTCGACGAACGGCCAAGGATCGTCGCCGCGCCAGCCGAGAGGTGGCATCGGCGCTTTGGCCCCGATCAGCTTCACCTTCTTGCCGTCAGTGAGTTTGAGGGTTTCGCCGTCGAGCACGGCAGCCACAGTGGCCGTTTCGGGCGGCGGCAGATCGCAAGCCCACGCTTGGGGCGAAACCAACGTGGCGAACAAGCCCACTCCCGCGTAAGCAAGGGTTTTGGTCACTTTCCCGACCATGACTCACTTTAGGGACGTCGGCTCAAAATGCACAAGCGGGGCGCCGCGCCCTCACTATCGGGGCGATGCGTTCCCGCGAAGGACCCTATATAAGGGCCGAGGGCGCTTCTTGAGCCTTGAGACCCCGTAGCTCAGTCGGATAGAGCATCAGATTCCTAATCTGAGGGTCGCAGGTTCGAATCCTGCCGGGTCGCCAAGTTTTTGGCTCTCTAGATCAGTATCTTATCGGTAGGACGCGCGTTTCGTTCCCCTTCGGGCGTGCAACGGATTCTTGACCAGTTCATGCGGTTTCCTGCAAGTTCCGGCGGTGGCGGAACCGGCATAGGCCACTCGCCGGGCCATTGGGGGGATTTCACATTTATGATCGTGTCGCATTCGCACCGATTTATTTTCATCAAAACCAAAAAAGTGGCCGGAACGAGTGTTGAGCTGTTCTTGTCACAGTTCTGTGGCGAGGATGACATTCTCACGACGTTGGGCCCGGACGAGAAACTGCGCGAAGGGTTGGGGGCGAGAAACTATTGGGTGTTCGGCCATCGCCGCCGATACCGGCTCGCACGCATCTGGTGGACCCTGCTTGGCCGCATGGCGAACGCCTACGGGGGCTTCTATCCGCACATGCCCGCTCACGAGATTAAACGGCTGCTCGGAAGCGAGATTTGGAACTCCTATTTCAAGTTCACGATCGAGAGAAATCCGTGGGACCGGCAGGTCTCGCTCTACCACTGGCGCTATCACGACCAAGAGAAGAAGCCGAGCTTCGACACCTTCATCCGTTCGCCCTTTCACCGCAAGATTTCAAAGAACTTCGACACCTATACGATCGGCGGTGAGGTCGTCGCAGACTATGTTTGCCGCTACGAGACTCTGGAGGAGGATCTTGCCAATGCTCTCAAGCGGGTCGGCATCGATCGGCCGATCGCTCTGCCGAGGGCCAAAAGCACGCATAGAGGCAGCGGGGCATGGCGGGACTATTACACGCCGCGGACGCGCGACATTGTCGGGCGCTGGTACCGGCGGGAAATCGAGGCCTTGGGCTACAGTTTCTAGGACTTTCGGCCTTCCGGCTCAGTGTCAACTGTACGGCGACAACCCAACGCCTGGAAAGCGGGATGCCAGCTCGACTATGAAAGCCCGGAAGCACTGGCTCTGGGGCTTAAGGCCCCGCGCGACAAGAGATTTTGCGTCTTCTTGAGGAGTATGGCGCCGCGTGAAGGTGCAGCTTCGGCCAAGTTGGTTCCTCGTGAATTTCTCCGCTCAGACGGTTTTTGATGTTCCGGGGAAGGACCCTATATAAGGGGCCGAGGGCGCTTCTAGGCTTTCAGACCCCGTAGCTCAGTTGGATAGAGCATCAGATTCCTAATCTGAGGGTCGCAGGTTCGAATCCTGCCGGGGTCGCCATTGGACTCAATCGCTTATCATCAATTGATTTGCCTGGTCTGACCCGACATGTCGCATGGGAAACCGGGCGCGATGACGGCAAGTTGGCGCGAGCCAGTAACGAGGGTAGCGTCATCGCGCAAACCCAACCTTTGAAGCTCCCACAACCACCTCACCCAAATGCAATGACTCCATCCGGCCGGACTGAATTGCCGTAAGCAGCGAAAGGATGCCGCCATGCCGCTCAATCCGCAGCAAGAGAAGCTCTGCGCGGAGAACACCACCGACTTCTCCGATCTCAAGGCTGTCGCCGTCAATTGCTCGCTGAAGCGAAAGCCTGAGGACTCACACACCAGGCTCTTGCTGTCGGTCGCCGAGGAGATCATGCGAAAAAACGGCGTGACGGTGGAGTATATCCACGCGGCCGCACACGAGATCCCCCCGGGCGTCTACCCCGACATGACCGAACATGGGTGGGGCCGAGACGATTGGCCAAAATTCTGGGAGGTCATCAAGGCGGCCGATATTCTCATCGTTGCCACGCCGATCTGGCTCGGCGAGGAAAGCTCCGTTTGCCGCATTCTGATCGAGCGGCTTTACGGCATGTCCGGCATGCTGAACGACGAGGGGCAGAGCCTCTATTACGGGAAAGTGGCGGGCACGGCGATCACCGGCAATGAGGACGGCATCAAGCACTGCGCCATGAGCATCCTCTACGCGCTGCAGCATCTCGGCTACACCATCCCGCCGCAAGCCGATTGCGGCTGGATCGGCGAGGCGGGGCCTGGCCCCTCCTATGGAGACGAGCTCGAGAGCGGGCCGGCAGGCTTCGATAACGATTTCACCCAGCGCAACACGACCATCATGACCTGGAACCTGATGTACCTGGCGCGCATCTTGAAGGACGCCGGCGGCTACCCCAATCACGGCAATGATCGCAGGGCATGGAAAGCGGGCTGCCGCTTCGATTACGAAAACCCGGAGCACCGGGTCTAGAGGCTTTAGGCCCGCGCGCTCAAGCATCGATGTCTCACGGCCGCGCGGCGCTTTGCCTGCGATGCAACGTCTGTTGCCGCAAGGTAACAGGGAGGCGAAAAAATCGGGATCGGGCGCCGCTTTCCTTTGCGGATGATCGCCCCTGCGATCCTCATAAATAATTGATTTAAATAGCTAATTTTCCAGCGGCTTGGTGCCTCATTAGGGGAGAGATGCGTCATCCGCCACGTTGCGCCGGGGCCATCTTACGAATAGCGTGACGGTTGGGGAGAGCGTCGCGCGGCAGCATTAGGCCATGCGACGCGAGAACTTAGGGGGTTTGTGTGTTGCGTTGCGTTTATTCGCGGTGCGGGAGGGCACCGCAGGCGAACTCGATTCCGAATTTCACAGGCGTGAATCGGTCGCCTTCTTCCGGCAAAAGCCAATGGCCTTCCACCGTTTTCCATCGGGAGATGGGAAACGCGGTATGGGCTACAGCATCGCCGCCTGAGCAGCACGACCCGCGTTCTCAAACCGCCATCAAGCCCGGCAGCAAAAAGGGATTTGAGCCGCGCCCGCGTCGCGTCCTCACACGCGCCGGGCTGGCGGCTTGCCTGTTTGCCAAGGACATATCGTGCGGCCCTCGGGGGCGCCGCATCGAAAGTGAAGTGGGGGGTTGACCATGGGGGCGAAAGAACCGCCGCTTGAGGACTACCCTGCGCTTGGCGAAGAGGATGCCGCTGCCGACGTCTTCGAGGTGTCAGGCGCGATCAAATGGTTTGATCCATCCAAGGGGTTCGGCTTTATCGTTCCGGACGAAGACCTTCCCGACATTTTTTTGCATGTGACGTGTTTGCGCCGTGGCGGCCACCAGACCGCGCAAGAAGGGACTCGTGTCGTCTGCGAAGTCTTGCGTCGTCCAAAAGGCCTTCTGGCGATGCGGATCCTGGACATGGACCATTCGACAGGTACACATGCGTCCGAATTGCCGCGGCGGACTCATGTTGTCGTGGACCCCGAGAGCGGCTGGGAGCGGGTCACGGTGAAGTGGTTCAACCGCGCACGCGGCTTTGGCTTTCTAACGGTTGGCCCAGACGAACCCGATATTTTTGTGCATATGGAAACGCTCCGGCGATACGGCTTTACCGAGCTCCAGCCGGGTCAGAGCGTGCTTGTCCGCTACGGGAGGGGGCCGGACGGGTTGGTCGCGGCGGAGTTGGAGCCCGACAGCGATAACGGTCAATTCTCTCACTGATCTTATCCGGCGGAAGTTCAGATCGTTGGGTCGTGCCATTCAGAACGGCTCCGGCCAGGATTCGGACCATGCCGACGTTCCGACAGAGTTAACCATTAAGAGCAACGCCCAAGCCCGCGCCTCGAGAGTGATGGGATTTTGCCTCATTTCTGCCTATCATGCTTACGCCCCCCCATCTGGGGTCGGGAATATCCTCCCGGGAGGCCGTCCTCCCGTTATAGTTTTGCGTAAGGGAGGACGGCCTCCAAACGGGCCGGTGCAAGGCCGGCTGAATTGCGCCGGGAATGGCGCGCGTTACGCGTTCTCCCCGGGGCTTCCTTACGCATGAGGGCGTGAGAGGTTTATTCGCTTGGCCCGGCTTCCGGCCGCACCGGGATTGTCGCCGGTGGCAGGCAAATCTCATCGGTGCAGGCTTGCACCTCAATCTCCATCGGCAAATTCTCACTCGATGAAAGACCGCCTTTCGGCAGCTCGACGTCGATGGCAACAGTTCCTTCGTAGACCGAAAGACCCTCGGGCAGGAACTTCGGCTGAAACAAGAGCCCCTTTGGATAGGTGATCTTGGCCTCTGCAGCGTTCGGAATTTTGACCGTCGTCGGGATCAAATAGTCGAGCGAGGCCGGGTTGGCGTTAAGGTGGTACCCGGGAGCGATCGACAGCGAAATCGTGATGACATCGCGCCCCGCACCGCTTGCCGCGTGGGCGGTCGCCTTTACATGCGCGGCACTGTCGAGTTGGGACGCCGGCCTTGCGGGACTGATCGAAGCACCTTGCCGTGCCGCACTTGCGACGAAACTCGGCCAGCTCTCAGGACCGGCTTCGAGCTTTGGCGCCATCCACGCCATGATTTTCGTTGCCGCCTCCGAATAGCGCGGTTTCGACTGGCCAAGATGCGCAAAGAGCGCATAGGCGGCCGAGGTGCCCGACGGGGTGTCGTTGTCGTTGAGGTCAACCGCGGGCGCGATCGACGTCGGATCGGCCATGGCGGTCAACACCGCGCCGTCGCTCTCTAAAAAGCGTTCCATGATGGCTGAGGCAAGCAATTCGGCACGATTACGCCAGACCGCATCGCCGGTCGCTTCATGCAACTCGATGAACCCGAGCCCAAGTAACGCATGGTCATCGAGAAAACCGTCGCCGCGCGGCTTACCCTGGTAGAGATAACGGCTCAGTCTCCCGCTCTCCGCATCAAAGGCGCGGCGCCACAGAAGCGCTCCGGCGCGCCTCGCGGATTCGATCCATTGCGGTTCGCCGAATATCACCCCGGCGCGGGCGAGCCCGGCGATGGCGAGGCCATTGAGAGACACCACGATCTTGTCGTCGCGCGCCGGTTGCTGACGGCGCCCCCGAATGTCGAGCAGCTTCGCGCGAAGGGGGGCAAGCTCTGCAAGCGGCTCCACGATGCCTGCTCCACCGGCCTCAAGATCGGTCCGATCCCGCCTGATGCGCAAGACCCCGGGCCCATCGGGATCGTCCGGCAATGGCGTCAACTCATAGAGGTCAAAGAATCGATTCGCGTCGGCCGCGCCGAGCGCAGTCCTGATCTCGTCCTCGGTCCAAAGATATGTCTCGCCCTCTTTGCCTTCGATATCGGCATCCTCTGCGGTATAGAACCCGCCCTCAGGCGCCGTCAGCCTTTGGGTGAGATAGCCGGCGATATCGGTGGCCATTTCGCGGGCCAGGGGCTCGCGCCTAATCGCATAGTAATCGGCGTAGAGCCCGATGAGCTGCGCGTTGTCGTAAAGCATCTTCTCGAAATGCGGCACCGACCAGGTCGGCTCGGTGCTGTAGCGATGCATGCCGCCGCCGAGATGGTCATGGATGCCGCCATAGGCCATGGCGTTCAGCATTTCGGCGGCCGTTTGCAGCGACTCGGTTGTGCCGTTTAGGCGGTAATCCGTCAGTAACAAGTTCACCAACGGCGACTGAGGAAACTTGGTCCCGCCGCCGCCGCCGTCGAATCCGCCCGATTCTTTGTCCTTGTGTGGCAGAGCCTGGTCGCGCGCGTCCGACAGCCATCGGTCTGGCACGAGCTCGACGACACTTGCGGGCTTTCTATCCCTGTCGCGTAAGCGGATAACGGCATCATGCACCGTGCCGGCGAGTTGCCGGATCTCGGCAGGGTTTTCGCGCCAATCCTCTTGGATCAGCTTGAGAATGCCCGGAAAGCCCCGCCTGCCGTTCCGATCTTCCGGCGGGAAATAACTTCCCGCGAAAAAGGGCTTGAGGTCCGGCGTGAGGAAAAGGTTGTTCGGCCATCCGCCCGAGCCGGTCAAGAGTTGCCGCGCGAGCATATAGGTTTCATCGACATCCGGCCGCTCTTCGCGGTCCACCTTGATATTGACAAACCATCGATTCATGAGCGCCGCGATCTTAGGATTGGAGTAGATCGTTCGCTCGGCCACGTGGCACCAATAGCAGGTGCTGTATCCGACAGAGAGAAAGATCAGCTTGTTCTCCCGCTTGGCCTTTGCCATGGCTTCTTCGCCCCAGGGGTACCAATCCACCGGGTTGCGCGCATGCTGGAGCAAATATGGGCTACCGGACTCGATCAGCCGGTTGGCGGGCGCATCCGATGGCGCGGCGGCAACGCCTTGAGGCGCAGATAAAACGGCAGCCGCCGAAATGAAGGCCAAGAAAATGAGCTGTGGAAGACGTCCGGCTGGGCGGCTCTCGAACCGGCGCCCGGGCCGCACGCCCGGCTGCCGGTCAGGGGAATGGCTGCGGACCATCGGCGCAGCCTAACCCCTTTCTCGCTTAGAGACCAAGGCCACTGGGTTTGTGTGGCTCGCAAACCCAGGGCTCACGCACCCGCACGCAGAGCACTTGAGAAGTCGGGCTTCGGTCCGGCAATCCTCGGCGTTTACCTCTATCGGTCGCTGTGAATTATTTGACGCAGAGATCGGCCACTGCGGCGAGATTGAGATCTCCGGTGTCGTCGGAATCGCTGGAGACCGCGACAGCAATGAGCTTCCCAGGTGTGCGGCCGAAGGCGCGACGAAAGTCGCGGCGCATATTGGCGGTCTCATTGAACCACACCCTCTCAGGCGCGTCCGCCCCGCGCTTCACCACGATACGTCCGCGGCCACCGAAATAGGGCAGCCGCAGCACTGTTCCTGGACTGGCGGCACCGCCCCATACATACATCAGAAGATCACCGCGCTCTTGCCGCAAAAGGTCGACGAGATCCCTTTGCTGCGTAATCTCCTCTTCGTCGGAGAAGGCGAAATAAACCGCAAGCACCCGATCGTCGCCACCCTTCTTGGTAAGGTCCGTCGGTCCGACGCCTTCCATTACGCGCCACCGCCATCGTGCCTCGCTTGCGCCGGAGCCCCGCAGAGGCACAGGATGCCACAGAACACCAACGCCAGCTTTTGTCTGCACGACGACGGTATCTTCTCCGTGCGCTTTGAACTCAGCGCCTGGCCGCCTGGGGAAACTCACATATCGCCAATCGCTGGTGGCGAGGTCGGGGCCGAATTTGAAGGCAATACCCCCACTCATGCCGGGCCCCTTGGCGATCGCGGATCCCGATAACGAAAGTGCCGCGCCCATCACAATCAAGGCTGGGATAATCCACCGCATGTTTCCTCCCCCAACAGGAACGCTTGGTGCCAGGTACCAAGTTCTTGAGCGGGGGTCTCTGCATCCCCGTCAGGCAGGAACACCTTAAACCATCAAGCTCTGCGGTCCGATGAACATGCTGTGATCGCCGGCTCGATCTCCCACATCGAGAAGCACGAGAGGCAACAGGCAATAGAAAGATTCCTGGCGGGAACTGGCGATCGAGCACAGGCTGCGACCTCGGAGATGGTCTCTTGCCTTGGCTTCTTTGATGTGGACGTCCCACTGCGCCGCGGAGAACTGAAGCCGGCTTTTCTTCAACTCAATAATGAAATGCAACGGCGAAATGGCCGCTTTCGGTCTACGACCATGGCCGGGCCGGCAGCGGAATACGCCCTGCTGTCGTGCGATCTCACCCGAACCCCGCTTGCGCCCCGCCCAAATTCTTAGCGGGTCGGCATCGGCTTTTCGCCGCGATAATCGTAGAAGCCGCGGTTGGACTTCCGTCCAAGCCAGCCGGCTTCGACATATTTCACGAGCAGCGGACAGGGACGATATTTGGAATCGGCGAGCCCTTCATAGAGCACCTGCATAATCGAGAGACAGGTGTCGAGCCCGATGAAGTCGGCAAGTTGTAGCGGTCCCATGGGATGGTGGGCGCCGAGCCGCATCGCGGTGTCGATGGCGTCGACCGAACCCACGCCCTCATAAAGCGTGTAGACCGCCTCGTTGATCATCGGCAGAAGGATGCGGTTGACCATGAAGCCCGGGAAGTCTTCCGACACGGCGACGGTCTTGCCGAGGCTCTCGACGAAGTCCCTGGTGCGGCCGAAGGTGGCGTCCTCGGTGGCAATGCCGCGGATCGTCTCGACCAGCTCCATCACCGGCGCCGGGTTCATGAAATGCAGTCCGATGAAGCGCTCAGGCCGGTCGGTACCGGCCGCAAGCCGGGTGATCGAAATCGACGAGGTATTGGTGGAGACGATGGCGTCGGGTTTAAGGAAGGGACAAAGCGCGACAAAGATCTTGCGCTTCACCGTCTCATCCTCGGTCGCGGCCTCGATCACGAGATCGGCATCCCCGAACGTGGACATGGATTCGGCATAGGAGATACGCGACAGCGCCTTGCGCTTATCGTCTTCGCTGATCTTGCCCGAAGTCACCTGGCGGGTGAGGTTCATGTCGATGACGCCGATGGCTGCATCGACCTTATCCTTGGCAACGTCGTTCAGCGCCACGTCGTAGCCTGAAAGCGCAATCACATGAGCGATGCCGCTGCCCATTTGTCCCGCACCGACGATGCCAACCTTGTGAATGGGGTCGCCGTCAGAGTGGACTTGCGATGCCGGGTCGGCGTGGAGCGCGGCGCCCTGAACTATGTCGTCCATGGTCATACCTCTCGAACCCGCTTACTCATAACCTGCCCTTTTGAGCTCGTCGTCGAGCTCCGGCAGGACCGTGAAAAGGTCGCCGACCAGACCATAGTCGGCGACCTGGAAGATGGGGGCGTCGGCATCCTTGTTGATGGCGACGATCACTTTGGAATCTTTCATGCCCGCAAGATGCTGGATCGCGCCGGAGATGCCGACGGCGATATAGAGTTCGGGCGCCACCACTTTGCCGGTCTGGCCAACCTGGTGGTCGTTCGGCATGTAGCCGGCATCGACGGCGGCCCGGCTTGCGCCCACCGCGGCGCCGAGGCGGTCGGCCAAGGGCTCGATCAGGGCCTTGAAATTCTCGCCCGATTGCAGGCCGCGCCCGCCGGAGATGACGATGCGGGCCGCGGTCAGCTCGGGCCGTTCGTTTGCGCTGATCTCGGAGCTTTCGAAGCTCGAAAGCGCGACAGCGGGCCCCGGCGCAATCGTCTCGATGGGTGCCGAGCCGCCCTCTCCGGCACTGGCGAAGGCCGTCGCGCGCACGGTGGCGACCACGATCTTGTCGCTTGTTTCGACCGTTTCGAGCGCATTCCCGGCGTAGATCGGACGCACGAAAACATTCGGCGCCTTGACCTCGATAATGTCGGAGATTTGTGCCACGTCGAGCATCGCGGCCACGCGCGGCAGAACGTTCTTTCCCGTCGTCGTTGCCGGCGCGAGCAGAACCGAATAGTTCTTCATCAGCGGCAGGATCGTGGCCGCCGTTTCCTCCGCCAGCCGCTGCGCCAGCTGCGGAGCCTCTGCGAGCGAGACTTTACGTACGCCGTCGAGCTTGGCGGCCGCTTCGGCGACACCGCCACAATTCTCACCGACGACCAGAACATCGACATCGCCACCGAATTGGCGCGCGGCGGTCAACGCCTGGGCGGTGGCCGGGGCGAGGCTTTTATTGTCGTGCTCGGCTAGCAGCAGGATCGCCATCCTAGAGGACTCCTGCCTCGTTCTTGAGCTTGTCGACGAGCGCGGCAACACTGTCGACTTTGATGCCGGCCTCGCGGCCTTTAGGCTCGGCAATTGACAGGACCTTGAGGCGAGGCGTGATATCGACTCCAAGCGCCTCAGCTGTGGTCTCGTCTATCGGCTTTTTCTTCGCCTTCATGATATTGGGCAGCGAGGCGTAGCGCGGCTCGTTGAGCCTGAGATCGGTGGTGACGACAGCGGGCTTCGCCAATACGATCGTCTCCAATCCGCCGTCAATTTCGCGCACCACTCTAATCTTGTCGCCGTTGAGTTCGATCTTCGAGGCGAAGGTGCCTTGCGGCCAGCCGAGCAGCCCGGCAAGCATCTGTCCCGCCTGGTTGCAGTCGTCGTCTATGGCTTGCTTGCCGAGGATGATGAGATCGGGCTTCTCGTTCGCAACCACACGCTGCAACAGCTTGGCCACGGCCAGCGGTTCGACGCTCTGGTCGGTCTTGACGAGGATCGCTCGGTCGGCGCCCATGGCGAGTGCGGTGCGCAGTGTGTCTTGTGATTTGCTGCTGCCAATCGAGACGGCGACGATCTCGTCCGCCTCGCCTCGTTCCTTGATGCGGACAGCCTCTTCGACGGCGATCTCGTCGAACGGATTCATCGACATCTTGACGTTGGCAAGATCGACGCCGCTTCCATCCGACTTGACACGGATTTTGACGTTGAAATCGACGACCCGCTTGACGGGAACGAGAATTTTCATGCGGCCATTGTTCCCCGCACGCCCATGACCGGGTCCCCTAGCCCAGTCATCTCGCAACTGCGAAATGGCCGCGACGGTACTGCCGGGATCGGCGCAAGTCAATGGTTTCCGGGGACTTAATAAGGGTTTTCAGGCGCCGCCGCGGGTCCGGTCGAACAGCACCACACCGCGCCGCCGCATAAACAGGATCAAGGTCGCCCCGGCCAGGAGCCCCCCGATGTGGGCCCACCAGGCCACGTTCTCCTCGCGCTCGAAGAGAAGACTGGCGAACTGCCAGCCGATCCAGATGCCAAGCGCCCAGGCCGCCGTGATCCTGATCGGAATGCGCCACAGCGCAAGGACCCAGACTTTCACCTTGGGATGCAGAATGATGTATGCCGCGATCACCCCGGCGACGGCGCCGGAGGCCCCAACCAGCGGTATGTCAGAGGTGAGATTCATCAGGGAATGGAGCAGACCTGCGAAGATCCCGCACATCAGATAGAACATAATGAAGCGCCAATGCCCCATGGCGTCTTCGATATTGTCACCGAACACCCACAGGAACAGCATATTGGCGAGGAGATGAAGCCAACTCCCATGCAAGAACATGTAGGTCACGAGAGTAAAGCGCTCGGGCATGTACGCCCCGGTCGCGAATATCGGCCCGGCGCTCGTCCCGTCGGCCATCAGCTTCGCGGGGATGACGGCGAAGGACGCCGTCTCCTCCTCATTGGGGGTCACGAACCAACCCGAAACGAAGATCAAATAGACGGCGACGTTGATGGCGATCAGCGCCACCGTCACATATTGAAAGTGGATGCACTTCAGGGGATTGGTGTCGTGAAGAGGTACGAACACGGATAGCTCTTTTGCCGCGTCAGCGGTTCTGGCCCGGCACCCAGGTTACGTCTGACTGTCCTTTGTCGTTGGCGTAGCGTGCCGCCACGAACAGGAAGTCAGACAGGCGGTTGATATAGCGAAGGGCCGGCGCGCCGACGGTCTCGCCTTTGCGGGCGGCAAGCGCCACGATGAGGCGCTCGGCCCGGCGCGACACGGTACGGGCGAGGTGGAGAAAGCTCGCGGCCGGAGAGCCGCCGGGCAGAACGAAAGAGCGCAGGGGCTCAAGCTCGCGGTTGAGCGCATCGATCTCTTTTTCCAGCCGCGTGACCTGGGCATCGGTCACTTGCAGGCGTTCGCGCCCGTCCCTGGTCTCGGCGGGAAAGCAAAGATCGGCGCCGAGATCGAAAAGATCGTTTTGAATGCGCGCGAGCATGGCATCGAGCGCGGGCTGCCCGGAGGCGGTGTGAAGGCGCGCGAGGCCGATCGCGGCATTGGTCTCATCGAGGGTGCCATAGGCCTCGACTCTGAGATCGTATTTCGATACCCGCCGGCCAGAGCCAAGCGCAGTCGTGCCGTCATCCCCGGTGCGCGTATAAATCTTGTTCAGGACAACCATTCACCACCGTCCCGAAGAACCAAGGCCCCCGCGGATCGCCATTCCACGAACCTAGCGTAGTTGGGCGCACAAAGCGGTCAAGCCTTCGTGACAACCGAAAACTACCGCCCCGCCAAATAGATAGCCGTCATGACGAGGCAGATCGCGATGAACTGCAACACCACGCGCCAACGCATCAGGAGCTGGCTGGTGTTGGGGCTGCCCCCACGCAGCATGTTCCAGAGCCCAAGCACGAGCACGATGCTGACCGCGGCTAGCGCGAGTGGAATAATGTATTTCGTCAAAGCTTCCATGTTTCCTGAGACCTTTGCTCCGCTGGCCTCCGGGTCAGCGGAACCGCACTCTAATTGCGCGCGGCAACGGCGTCGAGCGCGCCGGCCGGTAAGATGCGGCGGAGCAAAGCCACGACATAAGTCGGCACTGTAACGTAATAACGGCGCTTTGGGTTACGGCTTTCCAGCGCGTGGGCGAGCTTGAGGGCGACCGCCTCCGGGCCGAGCTTGAAGGTCTGACTGCCGCCCTCCTCCAGGCGTGCGATGCGGGCGCGATAGATTTCGCGATGAGGCGACGCTTCGAGATCGATGTTGCGGCGATAAGCGGCAAGGGCATGTTCGAGGAAGCGGGAGGCGATGGGACCCGGCTCGATGAGCACAACCTTGATGCCGCTTGCGGCAAGCTCGATGCGCAGCGCGTCGGCCAGCGCCTCCACCGCGAATTTCGTGGCGCAATAAGCCCCGCGATAGGGCGCGGCGACGAGACCGAGCACCGAAGAGCAGAAGACGAGGCGCCCCTCGCCTTCTTTGCGCATGGCCGGGATGACGCGGCAGGTCAGATCGTGCCAGCCAAACACATTGACCTCGAATTGGGCACGCACCACCTCGGGCCGCAAATCCTCAATCGCGCCCGGCTGGCCATAGGCGCCGTTGTTGAAGAGAGCGCCGAGCTTTCCGTCCGTCGCGTTCAGCACATGCTCCGCCGCGGCGGCGATCTTGGCCGGCTCGGCGTAATCGAGATAGAGGCTTTCGAAGCCCTCGCCCCTCAGCCGGGCGATGTCATCGGGCTTTCGCGCCGTAGCGAAAACGCGCCAACCCCGTGTCTTCATCTCGCGGGCCGAAGCCAGACCTATGCCCGAGGAGCAGCCGGTTATCAGGACAGACCGGGCGCCCATCAGCGATTGAGAAACCAAAAGGCGAAATTGAGCCCCGCGGCGAAACAGACCCATAATAGATAGGGGAGCAGTAGAAGCGCAGCTCCCCTGCTCGACCTGACGAATACGACGATGGTGGCGGTAATGGCGACGAGCAGCAGGAGACTCACCATAAGGCCCGAAGCCGGGCTCCGCAGCCAGAAGAAGAAAAAGGACCAGGCGACGTTGAGGACAAGCTGAATGCCGAACCAGATGAGACCGAGTTTGCGGTCCTCGGACCTGCCCTCGGCGCGCCAAAACTGCCAAGCGGCAACGGCCATCATGGCGTAGAGGATTGTCCAGACCACGGGAAAGACGCTGTTCGGCGGCGCGAAGCCGGGCCGTTCAAGCGTCTCGTACCAAGGCAGGTTCGGCTCGGTGAGAAGCCCGCCGATCGCGTAAGCTCCAAAGCAAATCGCAAGTGCCGCCAAGAGGGCAATCAGAGCCTGTCTGGTCTCGACCGATACCGTCATGCCGATCCTGACGCGTTCTGGCCGCTCACCCTTCAAGCAGCCGGCGGGCGATGACATGGGCCTGGATCTCGGCTGCGCCCTCGAAGATCGACAGGATACGGGCGTCGCATAGGACCCGGCTCACCGGATATTCGAGCGCAAAGCCATTGCCGCCATGGATCTGGAGCGCGTTGTCGGCCGCAGCCCAGGCGATTCGCGCGGCAAGCAGCTTGGCCATTCCCGCCTCGAGATCGCAGCGGCGCCCCGCATCTTTCTCACGTGCGGCGAAATAGGTGAGCTGCCGCGCAAGCAGGATTTCGGCCGCCATCATGGCGAGCTTGTCCGACACGCGCGGGAACTGGATGATCGGCTTGCCGAACTGGATCCTCTCCATGCCGTAGCGCAAGCCGAGATCGAGTGCGGACTGCGCCACGCCGATGGCCCGCGCGGCGGTCTGGATCCGCGCCGCCTCGAATGTCTGCATCAGCTGCTTGAAGCCCTGCCCTTCGACGCCGCCCAGAAGATTCGCCGCCGGCACGGCAAAACCGTCGAAGGAGATGTCGAACTCCTTCATGCCCCGGTAGCCGAGCACCTCGATCTCCCCGCCGGCCATGCCTTCGGCCGGGAAGGGATTGTCATCGGTGCCGCGAGGCTTCTGCGCCAGGAACATCGACAGCCCGCGATAGCCTTTTTCTTTGGGATCGGTGCGCGCCAGCACGGTCATAAGGTCGGCGCGGGCGGCATGCGTGATCCAAGTCTTTTGCCCGGTCAGGCGATAGACGTCGCCATCGCGGACGGCACGGGTCGAGAGCGAGGCGAGGTCGGAACCGGTATTGGGCTCGGTGAACACGGCCGTCGGCAGGAGCTCACCGGTCGCGATCTTCGGCAGCCATTCTTGCTTCTGGGCGTCGGTGCCCCCGTTCAAGATCAGCTCCTCGGCAATCTCCGAGCGTGTGCCAAGCGAGCCAACCCCGATATAGCCGCGGGAAAGCTCTTCTGAGACGACGCACATCGCCTCCTTGCCAAGGCCGAGCCCGCCATACTCTTCCGGCAAAGTGAGCGAGAACACGCCAAGCTCGCTCATCTGGTCAATCAGAGCCAGCGGCACGTAAGCGTCCTTGAGGTGCCACTCTTGCGCGTGAGGAACAACCTCGGCTTCCGAGAAGCGGCGCATCTCGTCGCGGATGGCCTGGAGCGTCTCGTCAAGCCCGGGATCGCCATACGCGGCCGTGCCCTGGCTCTCACTGATGAGTTCGACCACGCGGGCACGGGTCTCGGGCGTTGCCGCGCAAATAAGCGCGCGGACCGCAGGCGTGAGGAAGGCAGCCTGGTCGGGATCGCCCACGCCAAGTGCTTGAAGGCGCGCCGTCTCACCTTGGCTCATGGTCACGCCGCCTGCGAGCTGCGAGAGATATTCGGCGGCCCCAATCTGCGCGAGCAAACGCTCCATCTCGCCGAACCGGCCCTCGCCGTCCAAGCGCTTGGAATAGTCCGCAAGCTGGTTCAATGCCTCGACATAAGTGGCGATCCAGGCAAGGCCATGGGCGGCGTGCTGCTCGCGCTCAAGCGCCTCGGAATCGATCTTGCCGCTTATGGAGACCTTGGCGGCAACCGCCTCGGTGGCGCGCGCTCGCAGCCCGGTCGCAGCCTCGGCGGCCTCGGCAAGGAGGGGAAGGAGTTCAGATATACCTTGCGCCCCCGGGCTCGCTACGCTTTCGGCGACAGTCACGATCAGGCTCCTGACATGGACTTTGCGCGTTCGGGGCACACCGAAGCCCGCTCCGCTTCAGGAGTCAAACCTGAATTGGGGTGCAGCCGTCTAGCCGCCGTGCATTTGGCGGCTCGCCTCGACCACGTCCTCGAAGGTCCGCAAACCCGTGCAGGGCGCGCTGACGAGAACGGACATGTTGCCCGGCCGATGCTCGTTCTTCCACATGCGCATATGCGCCTTGGGGATCTGCTCCCAGGGGAAGACCTCGCTCATACAAGGATCGATGCGCCGCTCCACCACCAGCCTGTTGGCTTGGCTCGCCTGGAGGAGGTGGGCGAAATGGGAGCCTTGAATACGCTTCTGATGCATCCACACATAGCGGGCGTCCATGGTGAGGTTGTAACCGGTCGTGCCGGCGCAAATGACCACCATGCCTCCGCGCTTCACCACGAAGCAGGACACCGGGAAGGTCGATTCGCCCGGATGCTCGAAGACGCAGTCGACATTGACGCCCTTGCCAGTGATCTCCCAGATGGCCTTTCCGAATTTGCGCGTTTCCTTCAGCCAGGTGTCGAACTCAGGCGTGCCAACCTTCGGCAGCTGGCCCCAGCAATTGAAGTCCTTACGATTGATCACGCCTTTGGCCCCAAGCGACATTACATACTCGCGCTTGTCTTCGTCGGAGACGACGCCGATCGCGTTGGCGCCGGCAGTGGCGCAGAGTTGCACGGCCATGGAGCCGAGGCCGCCGGAGGCGCCCCACACCAGAACATTGTGGCCGGGCTTCAGCGTATGCGGCCGATGCCCGAACAGCATCCGGTATGACGTCGCGAGGCAGAGCGTGTAGCAGCCGGACTCTTCCCAAGTGAGGTGCTTAGGCCGCTCGAGCAGCTGACGATCCTGCACGCGGCAGAACTGGGCGAAGGAGCCGTCGGGAGTCTCGTACCCCCAGATGCGCTGCGAGACCGAGAACATCGGGTCGCCGCCGTTGCACTCCTCGTCGTCGCCGTCGTCTTGATTGCAGTGGACGACGACCTCGTCGCCGACTTTCCAGCGCCTGACCTTCGAGCCCACCGCCCAGACGATGCCGGACGCATCGGAGCCTGCGATGTGATAGGGCTGCTTGTGAACGTCGAACATCGAAACCGGCGTGCCGAGCGAGGCCCAGACGCCGTTGTAGTTGACGCCCGCGGCCATCACCAGAACGAGCACGTCGTGCGAATCGAGTTCCCAGGTCGGAACCACCTCGACCTGCATGGCCGTCTCAGGCGGGCCTTCCCGCTCACGCCGAATGGTCCACGCGTACATATTTTTCGGCACGTGACCGAGGGGCGGGATTTCGCCGATCTCGTAGAGATCCTTAACCGCGCCCGCAGTCGTTGCCTGAGAAACTGCGGCTACAGACATTTCATTCATCCGGTTGTCCCCCCCAGGCGTGACCTTTCTGCCAAGTTTTTGCACTGCGATAATTGTCGTCTATTCATCTCGCGTCTGCAACAAATTTACCAGAGGTCCACCAAGCACGCAAAAGCGCCGTAAAGGCGCCTTGAATTCTCCCAAAAATCCTCACCTTCCAGCCTTGCTGGGCCAGCCCGGGAGGAGCGTTAACAAAAACGCACGCCTCTGCCCAGGGTGAAAATGCGGGCCTCCCCCCAGTGGCTCTTTTTGGCGGCTCACGGCTCGGCGGCGTGACTTCCGGCCCAAGACCGTGGCCGACCGTGGTGCTTACGATTGAGGCGCGCCCCGGCTTTTCGTTACTCGTTGGGCGCTTGTGGCTATGTTGCCCTTGGCCTGCGGGCGTGCTTCGATGCCGGCGAGCCACCCTACCCGGGCAGATCGATGAGCGGAAATCCCTCCAAAAAACGCGACAAGCCCTGGCTGTTTCGCACCTATGCCGGCCATTCCACGGCCAAGGCCTCGAATGAGCTTTACCGGCGGAACCTCGCCAAGGGCCAGACCGGGCTCTCGGTCGCCTTCGATCTTCCGACCCAGACCGGGTACGATTCCGACCACCCGCTCGCCCGCGGCGAGGTCGGAAAAGTCGGCGTGCCAATTTCTCATCTCGGTGACATGCGGGCTCTGTTCGAGGGCATCCCGCTCGGTGAGATGAACACCTCGATGACGATCAACGCGACGGCTGCCTGGTTGCTTGCGCTCTATGTCGCGCTCGCCGAGGAACAGGGCGCGGCCAAAGCCAAGCTCACCGGCACGGTGCAGAACGACATCCTCAAAGAATATCTGTCGCGCGGGACTTACGTCTTTCCGCCGGCCCCGTCGCTCAGACTGATCAAGGACGTGATCGTCTATGCCGCAAGCGAGATGCCGAAATGGAACCCGACCAATGTCTGCTCCTACCATTTGCAGGAGGCGGGAGCGACGCCGGTCCAGGAGCTTGCTTTCGCGCTTGCCACTGCCGAGGCGGTGCTCGACGCGGTGAAGGACTCCGGCGAAATCCCGGCAGACAGGTTCCCGCAAGTTGTCGGCCGCATAAGTTTCTTCGTCAATGCCGGCGTGCGGCTCATCACCGAGGTCTCGAAGATGCGCGCTTTCGTCGATCTGTGGGACGAAATCGCCAAGAACCGTTATGGGGTCGAGGACCCTGCGCTTCGCCGGTTTCGCTACGGCGTGCAGGTGAATTCGCTCGGACTCACCGAACAGCAGCCCGAGAACAATGTCTACCGCATCCTGTTGTCGATGCTCGCGGTGACACTGTCGAAGAAGGCGCGCGCGCGCGCGGTTCAGCTGCCCGCTTGGAACGAAGCGCTTGGCCTGCCCCGGCCTTGGGATCAGCAATGGTCGCTGCGGCTCCAGCAGATCGTCGCTTACGAGACCGACCTGCTCGAATATGCCGATATTTTCGATGGCTCGGTCGAGATCGACCGTAAGGTCGAGGAGCTTAAAGAGCAGGCCCGCGCCGAGCTTGCAAAAATTCAAGCGATGGGCGGCGCCGTGGCGGCCATCGACTACATGAAAGAGGCACTGATCGCCTCGAACGCGGCCCGGATTGAGGCGATCGAGAAGGGCGAGCGGGTGATGGTCGGCGTTAATGCTTATACCGAGAGCGAGCCGTCGCCGCTTGCGGCAACCGGTATCGAAGGCATTCTCACCGTGCCGGAATCGGTGGAGATCGAGCAGGTCGCGTCCTTACAGGCCTGGCGGCAGCAGCGCGACGATGAGGCGGTGCGGAAGGCGCTGGTCGATCTTAAGTCGGCGGCGGCCGAGGGCCGCAATATCATGCCGCCTTCGATTGCAGCGGCCAAGGCCGGCGTCACCACCGGCGAATGGGGCCAGGTCTTGCGCGAAGTGTTCGGCGAGTACCGCGCGCCGACCGGAATCCACGCCGAACACCCGGTCGACACGGCAAGGCTCGAGGACATCCGCCGCAAGGTCGAGGAGGTCTCGGGGCGCCTTGGCCGATCGTTGACCTTCGTTGTCGGCAAACCCGGGCTCGATGGGCATTCCAACGGCGCCGAGCAGATCGCCGTGCGCGCCTCCGATGTCGGCATGGAAGTCGTCTATGACGGCATCAGGCTCACGCCGGCGGAAATCGTCGAGCAGGCGAAGCAAGCGCGCGCTCATGTCGTGGGGCTTTCGATCCTGTCAGGGTCCCATGTCGCGCTGGTCCGTGAGGTGGTGCAGCGCCTGCGCGAGGCGGGGCTGGGCGACGTTCCCGTGGTGGTCGGCGGCATCATCCCGGCCGAGGATGTGAATGTCCTGAAGCAATGCGGCGCTTCGGCCGTCTACACGCCGAAGGATTTCCAGCTCAACGACATCATGGCCGGCATCGTCGGGCTGGTCGAGGCTAAGGCGGCCGACCTCGTTAAGCAGGGGGTTCCCGTGCCGCCCGCGCGCGCCCGCGAGAAGGTGCCGCTCTAGCAGCGAAGCTTCGCTCCCGGGCCCGATTTCAAAGGCCAACTCTGAATGGAAGCGCCGGCGCTTTGCCGCTAGACTTTCCGAGTCGCGCCACTTTTCGCAGGTGCGACGTCTCTAGGGGGGAACCTAATGAATATCCACTTGAGCGCGCCGCGGCGCCAGACCTTTCTGATCTCAGTCATCATCGCCGCTCTCGTCGTCCTCGGTATGATCGTGCCGTTGCCGTTCTTCACCGCCTACGGCCTTGGCCTGTTGCTGATCGCTTATCTGATCCTGCTCGCGGGCCTGCTGATGGATAATTTCTAGCCGGCGGACGCGCCGGCACGCTGCTTGCGGCCACAGGGTGAGCCTTCGTTTCATGCCTTCCCCGAGGCGGGTGTGAGGCTGGCCGCGGGATCGACCCAATCGGCGCGGAACTGACGACAAGCCAGCCTCCCACCGCTAAGAGAGAGGCATGATCGTCTGTTCCTGCGCCATGATCACGTCCGAGGACGTTGCCGAAGCGGTTTCGGCGCTCCGCACCGAGGATCCCTTAGTGGTGCTCACGCCTGGCCTCATCTATCGCCAGATCGGCAAACGGCCCTCCTGCGGGAACTGCCTGCCACTCATCACCAGGCTGATGGTCGCCTATGATGAGGAGGGACCAAGCCCGGCAGTGTCGTTCGCCCACCACAAGAGGGTTGAGGACACCTAGCCTGCGCGCAAAGAACAGGCCATGATCCCCTGAAAGGTTTGAGAGGAGGACATAAGAATGAAGGGCAATAAGCGGGTCATCGAATATCTCAACAAGGCGCTGACGCACGAACTCACCGCCGTCAATCAATACTGGCTGCATTACCGACTCCTCGACGATTGGGGCTACACCAAGCTCGCCAAGAAGGAGCGGGAAGAATCGATCGAGGAGATGCACCACGCCGATAAGCTCGTGACCCGCATCGTCTTCCTCGAGGGTCTTCCCAACATGCAGCATATCGACCCCCTGATGATCGGCCAGAACGTCAAGGAGGTCCTCGAATGCGACCTTAAGGCCGAGTACTCGGCCCGCGCGCTCTATATGGAAGCGCGCGCCGCGTGCCGCAAAGAAGAGGACTACGTGTCGATGGACTTGTTCGAGAAGCTGCTCGCCGACGAGGAAGGCCACATCGATTTCATCGAGACGCAACTGAGCCTGCTCAAAGACATCGGCATAGAGAATTACGGGCAGCTGAATGCCCATTCCGCCGACGACGTCCCCGAACAGGGGGCGTAGGCTTGGGGCTGATCGACGGACCGCGTCTTCCGCCGGCGGCGGGGGGCGCGGCGCGGCAGCTCGTCGTATTCCTCCACGGCTATGGCGCCGACGGCAATGACCTCATCGGCTTGGGGCGCGAATGGGCCGCGTTCCTGCCCCATGCCGCCTTCGTTTCGCCCCATGCGCCGGAGGCTTGCGCCATGGCGCCCATGGGCCGGCAATGGTTCAATTTCACCTTTCGCGACGCAGGCGAGATCGTCAGCGGCGTCGCGCACGCCGCCCCCGCGATTGAAGCCTTTCTCGATGCCGAGCTTAAGCGGCTGAATCTCGGCCCCCGCGCGCTTGCCCTTGTCGGCTTCAGCCAGGGCACGATGATGGCGCTCGGTGTCGGCCTCAAACGCAAGCCTGCGCCCGCCGCGATCGTCGGCTATTCCGGCGCGCTGGCAACAGCCGAGGCGTTGCCGAAAGACCCCGCATCGGCGCCGGCCATCCTGCTCGTGCATGGCGACATGGACCAGGTCATTCCCGTCGATGCCATGTTCATGGCCCGTGAACAGCTTGCGCAAGGGGGCCTTGCCGTGGAGTGGCACTTGGCGCAAGGGATCGGCCACGGCATCGACCCTGAGGGCCTCAGTCTCGGCGGTGCCTTTCTCCGTCAGGCCTTCGCTGCCACTCAAACCGTTCAGTAGCGGTGCGGGGCAGTAGCAGCCGCGCTATCCCAGGCCCTTCACATTCGTGACATGCCTCTATACTATCCCGCACGCAAGGAGGATGGTCCCGAGTGCGACGGGCATAGGTTAAGGAATTTCTCGCCTTGAACGTCGCCATCGCAGCCGCCCCCGGCACATTCCCTTCGCTGGTGCTGAACGCCGATTTCCGGCCCCTGTCCTACTATCCGCTCTCATTGTGGGGCTGGCAGGACACGGTGAAGGCTGTGTTTCTCGACCGCGTCAATATCGTCTCCGAATACGACCGGTCGGTCCACTCCCCCTCTTTCGAGATGAAGCTCCCGAGCGTGGTCTCGCTCAAAACCTACGTGCGGCCCGCGCGCTACCCGGCCTTCACGCGGTTCAATGTGTTCCTGCGCGACAAGTTCACCTGCCAGTATTGCGGCGACGAACAGGATCTGACCTTCGACCATCTCGTGCCACGCTCGCGCGGCGGCATGACGCGCTGGGAGAATGTGACCACCGCATGTGCGCCCTGCAATCTCATGAAAGGCGGCAAGCTGCTTAAGGAAGCGAAGATGTATCCGTCGCAGAAGCCCTACCGGCCCACGGTGTTCGAGCTTCACCGCAACGGCCGGCTGTTCCCGCCGAACTATTTGCATGAGAGCTGGCTCGACTATCTCTACTGGGATACCGAACTCGAGCCGTAAGCCGGTTTGCCCTCAAAAACGCGTGGTCAGCTGCGTTAGCCATTCCGGCGAGGCATCGACCAAAAATGCCTCGAGCCGCTTGTCGAGATTGGTGGCCACGAGCACGCCGACGGCGATCAGTGCGAGACCGAGCACCGTCTTCCCTGCTTTGCCAGTCTCGATGAGCCGGCCGCGCCAGCGCATCAACGCCTCGCGCGAGAGGACGCCGAGCAGCATCAGCGGCAGGGCCACGCCGATACCGAAGGCGAGCATGGTCAGCGCGACCTGGAAAAGATCTTCGCCCTTGGCGGCAAGAACCGAGGCGGCGCCAAGCGTGGGCCCGACACAGGGGCTCCACACCGCTCCGAGCAGGAACCCGAGACCGAATTGGCCGGGCAGACCTCCCGGCGTGACGCTGTCGGCATAGCTTCCCGCCCAGTTGCTCACCGGTGCGGCGGCGAGTGCGAATTGCTCCTGCAAGCGCGGCACGAGCAGCACAGCGCCGGCGCCGATCAGGAGAATTGCTGCGACGGTGCGAAAGACACCGGTATCGAGGCCGGCGGCAAAACCGATTGTCGCGACAAACAAGCCGATGGCGGTGAACGACACCGCAAGTCCAGCAGCTAGCGCAACGGGGCCGAGCCGATGCTGGTTCGCGGCGGCGCCGAGAACGACCGGGACGAGCGGCAGAACGCACGGCGAAAGAACCGAAAGCGCGCCGGCAAGAAGTGCAAGACCGAGTGTGGCGGCCGACATCGCCTCTCGCCCTAGAGCGCCTTATCGAGCAACGCGGCGATCGAGTCCTTGTCGGTGTCTCCGATCGAACGTCCCGTTTCAGTCTCGCCTTTGAAGACGATCAGCGTACTTTGCGTCTGGGCGTTAAGAGCCCGCACATCGTCCTTCTGTGTGTCGAAATCGACCTTGAACACGACGAGGTCCTTATATTTGGGCTCGCGGATTAACTGCACCAGGATTGGATTCTGCGCCCGGCAAACGGGACACCACACCGCGAAGATGTCGACCAGGATCGACTTGCCCTCTTTCTGCGCCTCGGCAAAGGCGGCGGCGTCGAACGGCTTCCACTCTTCTGCGGAGGCCGGGAGCGAAGCGAAAACCGCCGCGCCGGCGACGATAGCAACAATAAGGGCGCGCAAGCGAACCATCGGTCAATCCTTGAATGCTGTTGTTCGATAGAAGTCCGCTATAGCAGCAGATTATGGGCTTGCGCCAATCACGCTCGCTTGAAGTTCGTGAGCCTAGCGCCGCCCTGCGGCGCCATAGGCGGCAAGCCCGGCAAGTATGGCGGAGATCACCGCGTTCCACCCGGCGAAGGAGAGCCCGAAAAAGCGCCAGGATGCCTCGTCGCAACGCACGAGGGGGGTGTCAACGATCCCGCCCTCGCTCCATTGTAGATCGAAACCGCCGGCGCATTCGCCTGGACCCGCCCACCATTTCCACTCGACGCCGGCGTGGTAGATGCCGGCGCCCGCATTGGCAAGGAAAGCGAGCGCAATGAGGACTAGCAGGATCCGCGCGGCGCCGATGGCATTCCCGCGCGCGAGCAGCAGGGCCAAAGCGCTCGCAGGGACGGCGAAATAATAGGCGTAGCGCTGCTCAAGGCAGAGCGGGCAGGCGGCATAGCCGCCGAGATGTTCGAATGCGAGCGCACCGACAATCGTTGCCGCGGCGATGACGAACACAAGCGCGCTTGCAATCACCGCCTGGCTCGAAGGCTTTGCCAGGCTTGGACTTGACTGCACGTCCATCCTAGAAAGCGTATTTGGCGATCAAGAAGCCGCCGACAATGGCCGCGAGAAAGCCGGTGGTGACAAGCGTCAGCCGCTTCTCGATAAACTCGCGGATCGGCTCGCCATAGATGCGCAAGAGCTCGGCCTCGAGAAAGAAGCGGGCGCCGCGGGTCACGACGGACAGCAGCACGAACATGAAAAAGTCGTAGCCGGCAAAGCCCGAGGTGATCGTTACGATCTTATAGGGGATCGGCGTCATTCCCTTGATCAAGATGATCCACGAGCCCCATTCGGCGTAAGCGGCGCGAAAGGCCTCGACGCTGTCGCCATAGCCATAAATCGAGATCAGCCATTTGCCGAGCGTGTCGTAGAGAACGGCGCCGATCAAATAACCGAGGATGCCGCCCGCGACCGAAGCAATCGTGCAGACAAGCGCATAGAGTCTTGCCTTGTCCGGCCTGGCCAGCGCCATCGGCACCAGGATCACGTCGGGAGGAACCGGAAAGAATGAGCTCTCGGCGAAGGAAACCACGGCGAGAGTGGGAAGTGCCCGGCGGCTTTCCGAAAGCGCGATGACCTTGTCGTAGAGGCGGCGCAGCATCCCGCTTGCTTAGCGGGGCGGCACCAACTAG
>Ga0209976_10000227_pt1 | contig 41309 bp, 32 predicted proteins | sample SumtaG_FD_182806 | JGI IMG/M metagenome (GOLD analysis project Ga0209976, IMG submission 182806) | Deep subsurface microbial communities from Indian Ocean to uncover new lineages of life (NeLLi) - Sumatra_00157 metaG (SPAdes) (version 2) | ecosystem: Environmental > Aquatic > Marine > Oceanic >...
GGCCCTCCGGGGCCGCCAGGAGGGACTCCACCAGGCACACCGCCAGGCCACCGTCGGAAATATCGTGCGCTGAGAGAACGATGCCCTCGTGGATACCTTCCAGGCAGGCATTCTGTACATGCAGCTCTGTCTCGAGATTAATCGCCGGCGGCTCCCCCGCCACCAGGCCGTGAGCCATTTCCAGGTACTCGCTCCCACCCAGCTCGCCGTTGATGGAGCCGAGCACCACGATAAAATCACCCTCGCCCTTGAAGCTGGGGGTTGTGACGTGTCCAAGGTCCTCTATCAGCCCCAACATTCCAATCACGGGCGTGGGATAAACGGCTCCGTCGGGATTCTCGTTGTAGAAACTGACGTTGCCGCCGGTAACGGGCGTGTTGAACCGGCGGCAGGCCTCCCCAATCCCGGCGACTGCCTCACTGAACTGGTAATAGATCTCCGGGTCGTTGGGGTTGCCGAAGTTCAGGCAGTTGGTAATGGCCACCGGCTGAGCGCCGGCGCAGACCACGTTCCGGGCCGCCTCAGCCACGGCTATCCTGCCTCCCGTGTTGGGATTCAGCCAGGTGTAGCGGCCGTTGCCATCGGTAGAAAGGGCCAGGGCCTTATTGGTGTCCTTGACCCGTATAACGGCGGCATCGGCTCCGGGGCCCACCGTCGTGTTGGTGCGGACGGTGCTGTCATACTGCTCGAAGACAAAGCCCTTATGGGCGATATTGGGCCGCGCCAGGAGCTGCAAGAGGGTGGCGTTGTAATCCTTCGGTTCGGGCAGGGTGTTCAGGTCGAGGCGGTTGGCTTCCTCCAGGTAGACCGGCCGACGGGCGGGCATGGTGTACTGGGGCGCGCCGCCGCCCAGGACCAGCTCCCGGCTGGGAATGTATGCCACCCTTTCACCATTCGAATAGACCTCCATTTTGCCGGTGTCGGTTACCTCGCCGATGGGGGTACAGTCCAGGTCCCAGCGCTCGAATATCTCCTCGAGCTCCTGCTCGAAACCCTTCTGGATCACCACCAGCATCCGCTCCTGGGACTCGGACAGCATGATTTCGTAGGGGATCATGCCTTCCTCCCGCAGCGGGACAGCGTCCAGGTTCAGGCGAATACCCGCCTCCCCCTTGGCGGCCATCTCCGAGCTGCTGCATGTGATTCCCGCCGCTCCCATGTCCTGGATGCCCACCAGGAACGGCCGCCGCGCCAGCTCCAACGTGGCCTCCAGGAGCAGCTTCTCGCTGAAGGGATCGCCCACCTGCACGTTGCTCTTGCGGGACTCGGACTCTTCGGACAACTCCTCGCTGGCGAATGTGGCCCCGTGAATTCCGTCCCGGCCGGTCTTGCTGCCCACAAGGTAGACCGGGTTACCCACACCTTTGGCTACCGCGCTGGCGACACGGTCGTGCCGCACCACCCCCACGGACATGACATTCACTATCGGATTACCCGCGTAGGCGTCGGAGATGACAACCTCACCCCCAACGGTGGGGATACCCAGGCAGTTACCGTAGTCGGCGATCCCTTTTACCACGTGATCCAGCAGGAAGCGGTTATGGGGATCATCCAAACTGCCGAAGTGAAGTGGATCAAGGCTGGCGATGGGCCGGGCACCCATGGTGAAGATATCCCGCATGATGCCGCCTATGCCGGTGGCCGCACCCTGGTAGGGCTCGACCGCCGAGGGGTGGTTGTGGCTCTCGATCTTAAAGGCCACCGCCCAGCCGTCACCTATGTCCACCAGCCCGGCGTTCTCCTCCCCCGCTGACACCAGCAGCCGCTCACCGGAGCGCGGCAGGGTCTTCAGTACCTTGATGGAGCTTTTATACGAGCAGTGCTCACTCCACATGACGGAGAAGATGCCCAACTCGGTAAAGGTGGGCGTGCGGCCCAGGATGTCCCGGATACGGGCGTATTCTTCGCTGGAGAGGCCGTGCTCGGCGGCCAGGTCTTCATCGACCTGCGGCTCCTGGATAACGTCATCGGTTGCCAATGGATTTTCCTTTGTCTAATGAGTGCGGGAAGGGATTTTTCCTGCTTGATAACCTGGATGAATTTAATAGTATGTAATTGCCAGCGAAAGTTACACTAAGGGGGCTTTGATAAATTGCTGCCAGACCGCACTTGAAGAATCCTTCTTTCTCCTATTCAACGGAGCTCAGTCCTGCCCAGTCTCCTCGTGCCGGGTACGGCCAGGATTGGGCTACGCTCAGAGGGAACGGCCGGGATTCAGAGCAGATAACCTGGGCAGCGAATTAGCCGCCTGACTACTCCACGCGCTTATATATCGCCGCTCCTAACTCGCTGCCGGCTTGAATGATTACACCTTCAATCGTCGAGGGATCAATCAGCTTGCCGTCGAAAGAAAACTGTACCTGTTCGATTTCCCAGTGCACGACGCCATTTTCAAAGCTGAAGGTCAGCGGTACGTCATAGGCGCCATAGGCGGGGGAATCCATGGTAGCGGTGAGGATTCCACTGGATGATTTCTGGATGTTCAGAAATGATTCCTGTTCACCTTCAGGAGTCTCGAAAATGGCTTTCCACCGGCCCGTTATGTCTGCGGCAGGCGCAACCTTTGTGACGGTGGCGCACGCCATACCCAGCCAGATCAACAGAGTTAACTGGAGCAGCAATGCCCCGGGATGGTTAGAGTGTCTTTTCATGATTATTCCTCCTGGTTGATGGAATGAATGGTAAAGCGGCCGTGCCCAAGGCGGACAAAATAGACCTCTGAAGGCCGCCGCCTGACTACTCCACGCGCTTGAATATGGCCGGTCCGGGCTCGGCGCCGGACTGACCGCTTGCTACGCCTTCAATCGTCGAGGGATCAATCAGCTTGCCGTCGAAAGTAGCCTGGACCTGTGGGATTTTGTAATGTACGACGCCATTTTCAAAGCTGAAAATCATCGGTACGTCATAGGCGCCAAAGGCGGGGGCGTCCATGGTAGCGGTGAGATTTCCCTCAGATGATTTATTGATCTTCATGAATATTTCCAGCTTACCGTCGGGAGTATTGAATTCGGCTTTCCATGTGCCCGTTATGTCTGCGGCAGGCGCAACTTTGGTGACGGTTGCGCACGCCATACCCAGCCAGATCAACAGAGTTAACTGGAGCAGTAATGCCCCGGGATGCTTAGAGTGTCTTTTCATGATTGCTCCTCCTGGTTGATGGAATGAATGGTAAAGCGGCCATGCCCAAGGCGGACAAAATAGACCTCTGAAGGCAGCCACCGCCGGGCTACTTCACGCGCTTGTATATGGCCGATCCAGGATCGCCATCAGCTTGAGTAATTGTCCCTTCAATCGTTGAGGAATCAATCGGTTTCCCGTCGAAAACAACCTCATAAGCTTCGATTTCCCAGTGCACAATGCCATTTTCAAAACTGAAGGTAACCGGTATATCACTAACACCCATTACAGGGACATCAATGGTGGCAAGAAGGATTCCATCTCTTACCCTTTGAATGTTCAGGAATGTTTCCAGTTTACCTTCAGGAGAATTGAAGTCTGCTTGCCACGTACCTGTGATGTCTATGGCAGGCGCAACCCTTGTAAAGGTAGCGCACGCCACACCCAACCAGATCAACAGAGCAGCATAGAGTAGAGAGACCCTGGTAAGGTTGAAGGGTTTTTTCACGACGATTCCTCCTGGTTTTTAAAATGAACGCGATAAGCTCCGTACCCTTGCCCGGACTCGAACCGGGGACCCTCTGCTTAGGAGGCAGATGCTCTATCCAGCTGAGCTACAAGGGCGCACCAGGGAAATTAGAACCGCAGATGCCGTGAAAAAAGGACTGTTAGCTAACGGATCAGGACCAGTTTACGGTAGGCGACCGCATCGCTCACAGCTATCCTGGCCAGGTAGACTCCACTGGGGGCCAGTCGTCCGTTATTCATCAATCCGTGCCATACAATTGGAGAAAACACATCGGCTGGCCGGCTATGTTTCCAGATCTCCTGCCCCAATATATTGTACAGGCGGACTTCCACCGGCATCCCCGGGCTTATCTCTAACTTCGCTACAGGTCGGGCTGAACGCTCAAATATGAAGGGATTGGGATAGAAATAACCCACGGCAAGCGGGATATCTATTTCACCTTCGCTGGTATCCGGCACCAGGTAAGACAGCCGGATGGACCAGTTGCCTAAGAGGACTTTATCATCGCCATTCGGAAGTGTTACCTTCAATCTGTCCAGTTGGAAAAAAGAGCTACTGTCCGGAAAGCGATAATAGCTGTAGTGTGAAGTAGTGTCGTTTTCATTATAAGCCAGGGCGTTATTCACACTGGCAACGGACACGTAGATCCGCTGATATCTTTCCTGGAAGCCAAGAGGGAGCCGGTGGGTGGTCCACTCGTTAGCCAACGGGACGCTGACCGAGTCCGAATAGATGACACTGTCCGAGACCAGGGCCTGACGGTACAAGCGCACCTGCACGGGGTCACTGGTAAGGGCATTGAAACGGACAGAGGATAGCACTCCTTCATCAACGGGGATGTCAAAGGCTACGGCTGCTTCACCTGTATTCCCGAGCGTATCGCCCAGGGTAATAAATAACAGCTCCCCTTGCTGCTCATTTCCATCATAGGAGAGGGTTATCTCCTCAAACCCGCCCTCGGCGACCACATACAATGTGTAGAATACGCTGTCCGTAACAGCCGTTGAGGACGTGGCCAGTACCACCAGGTCACTATAGTCTATGCCAAAGGTGGGATCCTGAAAACCGGCAGAAGTCAATTGCGGCGCAGTGATCAAAGTGCGGTCATCGCCATTGATCAGGGTCAGGCGCGGCTCACTACCACTGCGGACCGCAGACAGGTACAGGTTCCATCCCCCCGTTATTATTGTCCAGTGCGCACCCAGACGCTTGACTTCGCGATAGAAATCGTCCTCGGGGAAGCTGGTGATAACGTCGTGCATAACAGGCTGGGGCAAGGGTCCATACTTGCCATAGCCATAGACCCCATCACTCTGGATAAAGTTGGCCAGGTGCCAGCTGTTGGAGTAGTCATCGAATGACGGGTAACCGAAGTAGGACAGGGCACTTTCAAAGGCGGCTATTCCATTGGCGGTCAGAGAAACGAGATGATGAATAAACGGCATCCCAAACCGCACCCAGGAATAAAGTAAAAACAGCCCGGCGCGGGCATAGTCCGCCAGCTCGCCGTCAAAACTGTCCAGCCGTATATTAGTGTCGGTCAGATAATGGGTGAACTCCCTGTGAGGCAGCCCCATGAGTACCGGAGAGAGTTCGCTGAGGCCTTCGTTAATCCAGGTTTCCTCGTTATTGTCATGGCGGTAATGGATAAGGTGCTGATATTCATGTGCCAGGGTGCTTATCTGGGGTTGGATTTCGGTCCCGGATAGCTTGCCGGGGTTGGTGTCCAGATAAATGATATTCGCCATATTGCCGCTTAGCGTTTGATCCAGGGGATCGAAGTATCCCGCCACAAAAAAATCATCGGATGAATCAGGTACGTAGTCGTCCCGCACGTCAATAAGGAGGATATATACCTTACCATTGTTATGCCAGTTGGGGGGCGGGCCGAAAACATCCTCGGCAATGGCCTTGATCCCCCTGGAGGAATCGATGGAGCCCTCGAAAGTGTGGTCCCTGAAAGCCGCCACCAGTGCGGCAACGGCAATGGAGTCCACTCTCCCGGAATCCACCTCAGCCGCTTCGGCGTAGACACTGAAGGCGGCCTCATCGTACATAAGGTAGAACTCCACTGGAATGAGGGTATTGCTTTTGTAGTGCTCTCGAATCCAGAACGTGGGATTCGCGGTGGGCATAATCCGTTTATGCAGTATCGCGGCCTCCCCGGCAGGCAACTGGGTGATATGCGGCAGGCCGCAGATAGGGGCAGGTTCCTGGGGGAAAAGCGCGCTGGAGACGGTCAGAAGCGCCAGCAGCGCCCTAATGTACGGTCTCATCCCGCAGGTCTCTGGTCATCAGATCAGCTATAGCCTGGCGGGGGTCTTTGTCTTCGAAAAGGACCCGGTATACCTCCTGACAGATGGGCATATTGACGTTGTGCTTTTCAGCCAGGTCCATTACCGACTGAGCCGTGAATACCCCTTCCGCCACCATGCCCATCTCAGCCAGGGTTTCCTCCATCTTTCGTCCCTTGCCAATCTCGACTCCCAGGCGCCGGTTGCGGCTGTGACGGCTGTAGTTGGTAACGACCAGGTCTCCAATTCCGCTGAGACCCGCAAAGGTATGGATATCCCCTCCCGTGGCCACACCCAGCCGGGTTATCTCGGCCAGGCCCCGGGTTGTAAGGGCAGCCAGGGTGTTGTCGCCAAAGCCAACCCCAACACAGATGCCGGCGGCAATGGCGATTACATTCTTGACGCTGCCACCCATCTCTACACCGATAATGTCCCGGTTGGCGTATACCCGCAGGCGATCGGTGCTTAAATGTCGCTGCAGCTCCCGTGCGTATTTGATATTTTCACTGGCGGCCACCAGCGTTGTGGGAATGCCGCACATTACTTCTTCCGCGTGGCTGGGACCGTAAACGGTAGCGACCCGATCAGGTGGCAGTCCGGTTACTTCCATGATTACTTCCGACATCCGTTTGAGGCTGCCCTGCTCGATGCCTTTACTCAGGTTAGCTACCTTTCGCTGGCCAATATGAGCCGCAGCCTCTCCCAGGACCTTGCGGATGACCTGGGACGGAACTACCACTATGATAATCTTGGAACCCGAAATAGCACCAGCCAGATCAGATGTTACTACAATCCCCGCGGGCAGGATAAAGCCTTCCAGAAATGGGTGGCGGCGGGTCTTGTCCAGCTCCCGGGCCTCCTCATCCAGGAAGTGCCAGATGGTAACGGAATGACCGGCATTATGCAGGTGGGCCGCCATGACAGCACCCCAGGAACCGGCTCCCAGAACGGTAAACGAAACAGCCATTGGATCAGCGCACTTCACCAATCAGGGTGTAGGGCTCACCGCTCTTCTGATAGTATCCTTCCAGTGAGCTTAAGCCGTTGGAGGCGATGATTAACACCCAGCCGATCCCCAGGTTGAAGGTACGGCGCATCTCTTGGGTATCCACACCGCCTGCATCCTGAATGACCTGGAACACCGGCGGCCATTCCCAGGCGAGCCAATCAATGGCCAGTCTGCGCCCCTCAGGTAATAGACGGCTCGCATTCCCCTCGATACCCCCACCGGTGATATGGGCCGCGCCATGCAGCCACGGTTGAGACAGGATCGGCCGCATTATCGACAGGTAGGAACGATGGACGGTCAGCATTGCTTCTCCTACAGTGCTGCCTAATTCCGGCAGCTCGGTATCTACCGTCCATTCCCGCAGCAGGGCCTTGCGGGCCAGAGAATAGCCATTGGTGTGCAGACCGGTGGAGTGCAGGCCTACCAGGACATCCCCCGCTTCGATGGCCCGGCCTGTGAGGATCTCGTCCTTTTCTACCACACCCACAATAGTGCCGGAGATATCGTACTCTCCGGGCTGGTAAAAGTCGGGCATCTCGGCTGTCTCGCCGCCAAGCAGGGCACAGTCATTTTCCCGGCACGCCCTGGAAATACCCTCCATTACCCCTTCGAACGCGTCTCCATCCAGGTGGCTGGTGGCAAAGTAATCGAGGAAGAAAAGCGGCAGGGCCCCGGTGGTCAGAATGTCGTTGACACAGTGGTTCACCAGGTCCTGGCCAATGGTGTCATGACGGCCGGTCAGGAAAGCGATCTTGAGCTTGGTGCCCACCCCATCGGTACTGGAGACCAGCACCGGCTGGCGATATTTCTCCTTGGGAAATTCGAACAGGCCACCGAAGCCGCCCAAGTTCGCCAGTACCTGGGGACCGTGGGTGCTGGCGGCAAGCTGCTTAATACGATCAACGGCCGCCTCACCGGCATGGATGTCCACCCCTGCCGCTTTATAGCTGAGGCGGGGCTGATCGGTTTTTGATGAGGGGCTCAAACTACTGGGCAGTGTCTGCGTATATGGACTCGATCACTTCCCCAAAATGATCGAAGACCGCCTTTCGTTTAATCTTCAGTGTAGGTGTCAGTTCTTCCTCTTCGATGGTAAATTCCCTGGGAAGGAGTACAAACTTCTTCACCTGCTCGAACCGGGCGAACTGCTCCATAGCTTTCCCAACCTCCCGTTCGAAGAGCTCGATAACTTGAGAATCTTTGACCAGCGCTTCCCGGTCCCGGCTGGGGATAGATTTCTCTTCAGCAAAGGCTTCGAGCTTCTCAAAGTTGGGAACCAGCAGGGCGGAAATAAAATTCCGCTTGTCGCCGATAATCATTACTTGCTCGATATAGGGGCTGAGAACCAGGGCGCTCTCCAGGGGGGCTGGTGCAACATTCTTGCCCCCGGAGGTAACCAGGATGCTCTTCAACCGGTCGGTTATTTTCAGATAGCCATCCTCGTCAAATTCACCGATGTCTCCGGTATGGAACCATCCGTCGGAGTCGATGGCCTCAGCTGTTCCCTCGGGGTCTTTGTAGTAGCCCTTCATGATATTGGGGCCTTTGGCCAGGATTTCGCCGTTATCAGCGATCTTGAGTTCCACATTTGGAATCGCTGGCCCAACGCTTCCGAATTTGAACTTCTCCAGCTTGTTAACAGCCAGGGCGGGGCTGGTTTCGGTAAGGCCGTAGCCCTCCAATACAAGCATATCGAGCGAAGCGAAAAACTTGCCGATGTCTGGGGATAGCGGCGCCGCGCCGGTTACGAAAAACCTTATCCGGCCCCCAACCTTTTCCTTGAGTTTGGAGAAAACCAGCTTACTTGCCAGGCCGTGTTTTTTACTCAACCACCAGCCGGGTTTTCTACCTGCCATAGTAAGCTCCAGTACAGCCTTACCCTGAGCCAGGGCCCACCAGAAAATCTTCTGACGGATACCCGGCGACTGGCTAACGCTCTCAAGCACCCGGCTGTGGACTTTTTCATAGAACCGGGGCGCGTGTAGCAAGACGGTGGGTTTGACCTCCTGCATGTTCTCCCCCACTTTTTCCATACTCTCGGCATAGTACACGTCGGAACCTCTACTGAAAGCCAGAAAGTGGCCGGCCATGCGTTCGAATGAGTGGCTTAGCGGCAGGCAGGAAAGGAGCGAGTCCGTCTCATTGATCTGGATATGCTTCAGGGCACCTTCGATGTTCGATACCATGTTATGGTGCGTCAGCATAACCCCTTTAGGCTCTCCGGTAGTGCCGGAGGTATACATCAGGGTGAGCACGTCATCCGGTTTGCAATCCCTGCACATGGCCTCAAAATCGAGCTCCTGCTCCTTGCCGTACTCGTGACCCAGCTCCAGAAAGTTGATGAAAGAAATGATGGTGCGGCCGTTACCCTTTGTAGTCTTGCCGGTAACCTGGGCATCGTTCATAACAATGAGGGTCTTGAGATCAGGACAGTCATCCCACACCTCCAGGATCTTCCCGGCCTGCTTTTCGTCCTCGGCAAAGACCACGCTGGATTCACTATGCTTGAGGATATAGGCTGCCTGGGGGGCTGTGAGGGTGGGATAGATAGTCACGGTGGCGCCGCCGGTGCATAAAATCCCATAATCCGCCATGGCCCAGCGGGGACTGTTGTTGGAAATAATGGCGGCGTGCTTTCCTTTTACTATACCCAGGGACACCAGGCCATAAGATAAGTCCTCAACAGTAGCGCGGATATCCTTACCGCGCAGTCCTTCCCAGTGATCCCTGCGCTTGTGGTAGTAGAGATGCTTGTCTGCGTGTTGGGATGTAGTCTGAAGAAACATTTCAGTAATGGTCCGGAAAGCCATAACGAACTCCTCCTGTTTTATTGTTAGATCGGGGGAAAATTAAGAGTTGAGGATATTAGATACCACAAACAAAATAGTCAAGTTGGATTGCAATTGCAATGAACGCACCGGGATTGCTTATTGTGGATTGCTTCCCCGGATAAAGTTGGCAAGCCCCTGCCCTCCAGTCCATGAGGCACTTTAGGCATTGTCCGGGAATCTGTCCTACCCACGAGAGTATCTCTGGCCGTTTTGGCACACAGATACTGATGTATAGACGCCTCGAACAAAGTAGAATTGATTACATCCCCCAATCACCCTTAAATATCGAGAAGTGGGTCTTATTTTTGTAAATTACCCCTCTTCAGTTGATCTGAAGATCATATTCACGGCTGGTATGAGCAAACGGTGAACACTCACGTTGCTTATCCTTTTTCAGAATGCAAGTATAGGAAAAATATAGACAATGGAACCCAAGGTAGTAACAATTGACGGGAACGAGGCCGCGGCATACGTGGCCCATAAGACAAACGAAGTTTGTGCTATCTATCCTATAACCCCCTCCTCAGCTATGGGAGAATGGGCTGATGCCTGGTCTGCTGCCGGTAAGCCAAATATCTGGGGTACGGTGCCGGTGGTGATGGAGATGCAGAGCGAAGGTGGTGCCTCCGGCGCGGTACACGGCGCCTTGCAGACCGGTTCCCTGGCAACGACTTTCACCGCCTCCCAGGGACTGCTCCTCATGATCCCCAACATGTTCAAAATCGCTGGCGAGCTGACGCCTACTGTGTTCCACGTAGCGGCCCGAACCGTGGCCTCTCATGCGCTGTCCATTTTCGGCGATCACAGCGACGTCATGACTACCAGGGGCACCGGCTTTGCTCTTATTGCCAGCGGCTCTATCCAGGAAATTATGGATTTTGCCTGTATCTCGCAGGCTGCCAGCCTGGAAAGCCGTATCCCATTCCTGCACTTTTTCGATGGCTTCCGCTCTTCTCATGAAGTCATGAAGATTGAACAGCTCACCGATGATGTCATACTGGCGATGATCGACGAAGAATGGATTCACGCTCACCGTGCCCGAGCTCTAAACCCAGACAAACCTGTCCTGCGCGGAACGGCGCAGAATCCCGATGTCTTCTTCCAGGTCAGGGAAACAGTCAATCCCTTCTACCAGGCAGCCCCCGGGATTGTCCAGCAGGCGATGGACCGCTTTGCCAGGCTGACCGGCCGTAATTATCACCTGTTCGACTACCTGGGCGACCATAGCGCGGAACGGGTCATTATCCTGATGGGTTCCGGTGCTGAAGCGGCTCATGAAGCGGTTGAATATCTCAATAATAACAACTATAAGGTCGGAATGCTTAAAGTAAGACTTTATCGTCCGTTTGATGGCGACGCCCTGCTGAAAGCCCTGCCGCCAACTGTCCGCAAGATAGCGGTACTGGATCGTACCAAGGAGCCAGGCAGCGCCGGCGAACCCCTCTACCTTGACGTGACAGTCGCGTTCAGTGAGGCCGTCGCAAGCGGCTCCTTGCCCATGTCGGAAGTACCGCAGATCACCGGGGGCCGGTATGGATTATCTTCGAAGGAATTCACCCCGGCCATGGTCAAGGGCATCTTTGACGAGCTGGGCAAGGATCAATCCAGAAACCATTTCACCATCGGTATAAACGACGACGTATCGGGCAGCAGCCTGGATTACGATCCCACCTTTAGCACCGAAAAGGAGGATGTCTTCCGGGGAATGTTCTTCGGGCTGGGTGCTGACGGTACGGTGGGCGCCAACAAAAACTCCATCAAGATCATCGGTGAGGAGACGGATTTTCATGCCCAGGGCTACTTCGTCTACGACTCCCGTAAGGCTGGCGCCCAAACCGTCTCACACCTGCGCTTCGGACCTGAATCTATCCGCTCAACCTATCTTATCGATCAGGCCAACTTCGTGGCCTGCCACCAGTACCAGTTTCTGGAGCAATTTGATGTCCTTAGAAACGCAGTTCCGGGAGCCACTTTCCTGCTGAACAGCCCCTATCCCCGCGAGGAGGCCTGGTCACATCTGCCGGGCCGGGTTCAGAAGGCGATCATCGATAAGCAACTCAAGTTCTACGTGATTGATGCTTATAAAGTGGCTCGTGATAGCGGTATGGGAACTCGCATTAACACGATCATGCAGACCTGTTTCTTTGCCATATCCGGTGTCCTGCCCAGGAATGAAGCCATTGTCAAGATCAAGGATGCCATCAAAAAAACATATGGCGCCAAGGGTGAAGCGATAGTTGAGATGAACTACAAGGCGGTTGACGAGACCCTGGCTCATCTGCACGAGGTGAAGGTTCCCGATAAGGTCTCGCAATCGTTGGAGACAGCGAAAATTGTCCCCGATAGGGCGCCGGACTTTGTCAAGACGGTCACAGCCCGGATGCTGGCCGGCGAGGGCGACGCCTTGCCGGTGAGCGCCTTTCCCACTGACGGGACCTGGCCAACCGCCACTACCCAGTGGGAGAAGCGCAATATCGCGCTGGAGATCCCGGAATGGGACGAGACCATCTGTATTCAGTGTAATAAGTGTGCCTTGGTCTGTCCTCATGCGGTCATCCGTATGAAGATCTATGATAAATCTCTCCTGAATGACGCGCCGGGTACCTTCAAACATGCCGCTGTCCGGGGTAAGGGCTTTGGCGAGAATGAGGTCTATACCCTCCAGATCGCCCCTGAGGACTGCACCGGCTGCACCCTCTGTGTGGAAGTATGTCCTGTGAAGAGCAAGTCTGAAGAGGGTAAAAAAGCCATCAATATGGTGGATGTCCTGCCTATCAGGGAGCAGGAGAAGGCCAACTTCGATTTCTTCCTCTCACTGCCCGAATTCGACCGAACCAAAGCCGATATCAATACGGTTAAAGGCTCCCAGCTGCTGCGTCCGCTGTTTGAGTTCTCAGGGGCCTGTGCCGGCTGCGGTGAGACCCCCTACGTGAAGCTGGTGAGCCAGCTCTTTGGCGACCGGGCCATTATTGCCAACGCCACAGGCTGTTCATCGATCTATGGCGGCAACCTGCCCACGACACCGTGGGCTACGGATAACGAGGGGCGCGGCCCCACCTGGTCCAATTCCCTCTTCGAGGACAACGCTGAATTCGGTCTCGGTTTCCGCCTTTCCATTGATAAACAGAATACTCAGGCAAAAGAGCTGCTTCAGCGTCTGGCGGATAAAGTAGGCCAGAAGCTGGCCGAGGAAGTGATCAAAGCCGACCAGTCGGAAGAACTGAGTATCATCGAGCAGCGAGAGCGGGTGGCCGAACTGAAAGCCAAGCTCCAGGGGATTGACATGCCGGAAGCCCAGCGCCTGCTGACCCTGGCCGATTCCCTCGTCAAACGCAGTATATGGATCATGGGCGGGGATGGCTGGGCCTACGACATCGGCTACGGTGGCCTGGACCACGTGATAGCCTCGGGAATGGACGTGAACATCCTGGTACTGGATACGGAAGTCTATTCCAACACGGGCGGCCAGATGAGCAAGGCTACTCCCATGGGTGCGGTGGCCAAGTTCGCCGCCGGTGGTAAACCGACGCTGAAAAAGGACCTGGGATTGATGGCCATGATCTACGGCAATGTCTACGTGGCAAGCGTGGCTATGGGGGCCAAGGATGTCCAGACGCTACGAGCTTTCCTTGAGGCGGAATCGTATCCCGGCCCCTCGCTGATCATCGCCTACAGCCACTGCATCGCCCACGGCATTGACATGACTAAAGGGCTGGAACAGCAGACCCTGGCGGTGGATGCCGGCTACTGGCTGCTCTACCGCTATGATCCCCGGCGGGCGGATGAGGGGAAAAATCCCCTGGTCATGGATTCCAAACCACCGAAGGTTCCCCTGGAGGAATTCGCCTATCGCGAGGCGCGCTTCAAGATGCTGACTAAGAGCAACCCGGAGCGGGCTATGCAGCTCCTGACGCAGGCCCAGGCCGGCATTCATCAACGGTGGCGTTTCTATCAGAACCTGGCCCGGCAGGAGATCGGTGGCGAGGGCAAGGATCGGTCAGACGGGCAGCCGGCAGCCGATACGGCAGGTCAATCCACTGAAGCGAAATAAGGGGGTCTGCTTCGCCCGGAGCGGTGCCGCTCGGGTCCCGGCCGATGTATTATTCAGCAATTCCCTCTTTTCATCTCGCCTACCCAGTCCCGCCTATGCGGCGGGGCGCCTTGTACCAGTAATTTAACTTAATCTTACTCGGCCTCCCCGGCGAGGGTGCAAGACGAGTTTCAATTGAAAGTGAATGAACTCTCAAATCGAATCATATATTTGAATATCTTCGTTTATTTTTGTAACTTGAACGTTATCCTTCTATAGACCTCATTAATAGTACTGTAAGGTTCTGAATGTCCGCTGAATATTTAACATTACATATTTTTGACTCTAATTGAAGGAGTCACTTTACGCTCTATAGCTGACTGCATAGTGTATCTACTTGAATTAAAAAAAAGGGAATTTAATATAAGATGGATAATATCAGGATCGCCATCGTTGGAGTTGGAAATTGTGCCAGTTCCCTCGTGCAAGGGATTTATTATTATAAAGAAAAGAATCAGAATGACTCTATCGGACTCATGCATTGGGAGATCGGTGGTTACCGCCCTGGTGACATTGAAGTGGTAGCTGCGTTTGACATTGACCAAAGGAAGGTTGGCAAGGATGTAGCCGAGGCGATTTTCGCAAAGCCCAACTGTACCACGGTGTTTTGCAACCATCTTACAAGAGTCGGAGTGACCGTGAGGATGGGGCAAGTTCTGGATGGTTTTTCCGAGCATATGCGAGATTATGATGATAAGTATACTTTTCTCCCCACTGATGAGCAAGAACCAGGTAATGAGGAGATTGTCCGTGTTTTGAAAGAGACTGGTGCTGAAATTTTATTGAATTACCTCCCGGTAGGTTCCGAGAAAGCCACCCGTTTCTATGTGGAGTGCGCGCTGGAAGCGGGAGTCGCTCTTGTCAATAATATCCCCGTGTTCATCGCCAGTGAGCCTGCTTGGGCCAAGCGTTTCGAAGAGAAAAACCTTCCGGTCATTGGGGATGATATCAAATCCCAGCTAGGCGCTACTATCACTCACCGGGTTCTAACCGATCTATTCAAGAAACGGGGCGTCAAGCTGGAACGCACTTACCAGCTCAATACCGGCGGCAACACTGATTTTCTGAATATGCTAAACCGCACCAGGTTGATCTCCAAGAAAAAATCAAAAACGGAAGCCGTGCAGTCGGTAGCCATGAAGCGTCTGGAAGATGAGAACATCCACATCGGCCCCAGCGACTGGGTGGCCTGGCAGAAGGATAACAAGCTGTGCTTTATCCGCATGGAGGGCAAGCTGTTTGGTGATATTCCCATGAATCTGGAGCTGCGTCTGTCGGTGGAGGACTCCCCTAATTCCGCCGGTGTTGCCATTGATGCCCTGCGCTGCGCCAAATTCGCCCTGGAACGTGGTGTGGGGGGACCCCTGTACGGACCGTCGGCTTACTTTATGAAGCATCCGCCGCAGCAATACCCTGATGACGAAGCCTACCGGATGACGGAAGCATTTATTCACGGAACTTTGAGAAAGGAACTGGATGAAATGCCTGATCATCGCCGCCGGGAAGAGCAGCCGGTTATGTCGGAAGGGTAATACCAAGCCACTTATCCCCCTGCTGGGGATACCCCTCATCGAGCGTGTGATCCGCTCCGCTGTCCAGGCAGGGATCAATGACTTTTATGTAGTCACTGGTTACGACGGTGATCAGGTGCGTCATTTTCTGGATGGCCTCGCCCGCCGCTGCAAAATAGCCATCACTCACGTTGTCAACAACGACTGGGAAAAAGACAACGGGGTTTCTGTGCTCAAGGCCAGGGAGTACCTGGATGAGCCTTTCCTCCTGTTAATGGCGGATCATCTATTCGATCCGGCTATCCTGCGCGACCTGATCGCACAACCTCCCGGCATGGGAGAAATTACCCTGGCCGTGGACTCCAACACTACCAACCCGCTCGTTGATATGGACGATGTCACCCGGGTGAAGTGCGAAAATGGCAGGCTGCTCGAGATCGGTAAGGCTCTTCCGGGATTCAACGGCTTTGATACCGGCATCTTTCTATGCACCCAGGCACTGTTCGGGGCGCTGGAGCGTAGCGTCGCTGAACGCAGCGATACCAGCTTGACCGGTGGCGTACGCTGCCTGGCTGCCGCGGGTAAGGTCAATGTCATGGACATTGGCGGCAGGTTCTGGGTGGATGTGGATGATCCCAAGGCCCTGGGCAAGGCTGAGCGCGCCCTGCTGGTTCAGTTGCGGGACAAGCCTACCGACGGCCCGGTCTCCAGGTATCTCAACCGCCCGTTGTCAATCAGGATCTCACGCTACCTGACACGGCTTCCACTAACACCCAACCAGATATCGCTTATATCGTTTTTCGGTTCCCTCCTTGCTGCAGTGCTGTTCGCTACTGGCGGTTATCCCGCCCTGGCAGCTGGCGGGGTGCTTGCGCAGCTCGCCTCCATCATCGACGGCTGCGACGGCGAGGTGGCGCGGCTCAAGTTCCAGGTAAGCGACTACGGCGGCTGGTTCGATGCCGTGCTCGATCGTTATGCCGATGCCTTCCTGTTATTCGGCCTGACCTGGCACACCTTTGCAGATGGCGCCAATATGCTTGCCCTTTTCGTTGGTTTTCTAGCGATTATCGGCTCCTTCGTGCAGAGCTACACCGCCGATAAATATGACGGCCTCATGCGTGCTCGCTTCACATCCAGCAGGGGCCTGCGCATCGGGCGCGATATCCGGGTGTTCCTCGTTTTCCTGGGTGCCTTGCTCAACCAGCCTTTCTGGGCCCTGCTGGTCATTGCGACCCTTATGAACGGGGAGGCTGTACGTCGGTTGTGGGTCTGCCGCAACCATGGATAGCATCAACTGCACAAAGCATAGGATTAGGGCGATAATCGCCGGTTCCCGAGTGCCCGAGGACCCGCGCCATGCCGAAAATACGCTTGAATGGCTGCTCAGGCTCAAGCCGAACACCGATGAGGCGCTGCAGATCGCAGCCCTCGGGCATGACATCGATCGGGCCATTGAGGCGCGTAAGGTCCGGCGGACCGACTTCGCGGACTATGACGCCTTCAAGGCGGCCCATGCCCGCAAAAGCGCCCTGATTCTCAAGGAGATCATGGAGGCATGCGGTGTGGCACCCGATATTGAAGAGCAGGTGTATCGACTGGTGTGCCGCCACGAGGTCGGCGGTGACCCGCGCGCCGAGCTCCTCAAAGATGCTGATGGTATCTCTTACTTCGATGTCAACCTGCCCCTTTACTACGAGCGCAACGGGTGGGAAGAAACCAAGCGGCGCTGCGTTTGGGGTTACCGCCGACTATCGGCGAGGATGAGGACGGTAGCAGAAAACTTGTCTTATGATGATCAAGAACTCACTGCCCTGTTGAAGGAGGCGATAAGTGAAGCCTCGGCGTCTATTCCCGAGAGCGAGCCAGTTCCCGCCAAATAAAACGTGTAGATGTTCAGTACATCTCCCCGACGTGATCTAGCTTCCGACTAAACACAGAGATCCGAAACCGCGCTCAAAATGAACCATTTCCCTGGTTCGATTGTGTAATATTCCCCATGCAATTCAACCACCTGCTGATGGCCGGCGTGAGCCTTGTCCTGGCCTGCACGCCGGGTGAAAGGGCCCGTGAGCTGACCTTTGATTTCCGTTATTCCGCCATTTTCGAGAATGAAGGCCACCTGGAGGCGTGGGTGCCTATTCCGAGCAGTAATTCTGTCCAGACTATCACCCGCCTGCACGTCGAAACCAACCTGGAATTTTCCCTGGTGGAGGACACCCTCTACGGCAACCGGATGGTTTATGTAAATACGCGTCTTAACGGCCCCGATACCCTGTCCGTGACCTTCAGAGCCCACCGGAAAGAGGCCGCCGGCATCCCCGGTGACTTTTCGCCGCGTGAAAAGGAACTTTACCTGGCTTCATACCGCCTGGTGCCCCTGGAAGCACGCTTCAGCGATATTGCCGACAGTATCGCCGCTTTACCGGGTGACTTCGGACGCGGGGTGTACGAATACATCCTGGCGCACATGACCTACGACAAAAGCGGCCCGGGTTGGGGGCGGGGCGATGCCAACTACGCTTGTGATGTTGGAAAGGGCAATTGCACGGACTACCACAGCCTGTTCAATGCGCTGGTCCGCAGCCATCAAGTGCCAGCCAGATTTCATATCGGGTTTCCTATCCCGGAAGGCCGGGAAGGTTCTGTCAGTGGATACCACTGCTGGACAGAGTTTTATCTCGACGGCCAGTGGATTCCGGTTGATATTTCGGAAGCCGATAATAACTCCGAACGGCAGGATTATTATTTTGGTCATCTGGACGAGCGCAGGGTAGATTTCTCAATCGGGCGCGATATTCCACTACCACTGGGGGGTCATGATGATGTAGTCAACTTCCTGGTCTATCCCTATGTAAAAATAGACCAGCGGGTGACGCAGGAATATGCCACCCGCTTTACCTATCAGGTCGTTGACTAAGACCGCTGGAAGTCTACGCTATTTCGGCACCCTCTTCCAGACGCCTTCCGATTCTTCCCAGGTGTAACGCTCCTTGCCTTTTTCCTTATGGATCATGATCTCGGTAACCTTGAGATCATCGAGATCCTTGCCCTTCATAAAGATGTCAAGATCGTAGGTCTTGCCTTTAGGGGTCTTGAAGTCGGCGCAGGCGAAGTAGGTGTTGTCGCCCAGACTTGCCAACCGTTCCTTGTGAACCAGATCTAATTTCAGTTTCAGGACTTCCCCGGTCTTGTCATCTACCACCAGGAAATACCCACCCTTAAGGGCAGCGTCCTGCTCCACGAACTGTTCAATGGCGACCGCCAGGTTGTCCTTGTCGATTGTTATGGCTTCGCTGGGGTGTTCGGCTGGGTGCTCTTGAGGATGCTCCGCCGGATGCTCCTGGGGGTGCTCCTGATTCAGACCGTTGAGAGACGCGACCAAAAACATGCTTAGCAGAGTAATTTTAAGCGTCTTCATTTCTCTCCTTTCTTGAGTTAAAGTTAATAAAATTTACCCCTTAATATTAATTGCACCTATAATTTTGTGTAAAAGCGAACAAGGATAAGTACTCCAATGTTTATTCCTCGCGGCAAAATAACTGGAATTACTCTGCCTTCAACCGGCACCACTTTGAAAAAATCCCTGGGTTTCATCCTGTTATGCCGGGGGAACTTGTGCTGTAGATGTCTTGCGCTCGAGAAACTCCTGCTTTAGCTTTACACTTAAGGATATTCGAACATGCAAAGGTTAAGTGCGGAGGAAAAGGATGAATCCGCTTATTGTTCGCCGGCCTGTCTTTGATAAGGATGAGGTAACCTTCGCTTATGAAGTGCTTTGTACTCCTCCCCTGGAAGAAATCCTGACGCAGGACCCGAAAAACCAGGCATTAGCACAGGCTATTAAAGCAAGTAGGACTGGTCCAGGTGGGCCCCGGTCAAGGCTCTTTCTGGAGTTTTTGCCCGGTCTGCTCTTAGGGCCAATGGATCGCTTACCACCTAAAAGTGCCTTTGTGGTGCAAATATCGGAACGCTTGGACCTCACCGACGAAGTGCTAGCAGCCTGCAGGCGACTGAAAGAAGCGGGCTACACGTTAGCTGCAGGCGCTTTTGTCTTGAAAGACAAGTATCAGCCCCTGGTCAACCTTATCGATATTTTGCGAATTGATCTGCCCGAAATGTCGGCGTTCAGCAAGGATCGGAAATACCTTATTATGCGCGCACAAGGTACCAAGATCCTGGTCTGCAACCTTAACTCGAGGGAGACGTTTCTGCAAGCCAGGGACCGGGGCTGCGCCTATTTCCAGGGAAATTACTTCATCAGCCCGAATATCCTCCCAAGGGAGAAAATTCCCCTGATCAAGTGGCACTATTTGCATTTTCTCCAGGGTATCTACAAGAAAGAGATCGATTATACTCACCTGGAAGATATTATTGAGAAAGATGATGATCTCTCCAGTGAACTACTGGGATACGCTAACTCGGATGCCTTTGATTCAAAGCTGGAGATTGAATCTATCCGGCATGCCCTCAGCTTCATGGGACCAAGCGAGTTGAAACAATGGGGAACCCAGTTAGCTCTCTCGAAGGTAAGCGAGGATCTGCCCCAGGAGACCTTACTTACCTGTCATATCAGGGGAAAATTCCTGGAGAGAATGGGGGCCGGGATTGGTCAGGAGTCCCGGGGCGACGACCTCTTTCACTTAGGGGTATTTTCCATGATTGACCTGTTTTTTAGTCGTCCCAAATCGGAAATCCTCTCCGATATTCATCTCAGCGAGGACATTAAGCCTGTGCTGCTCGGTGAAGATGGTACTTTCAAGCCTCTCCTGGACCTGGTCATCGCTTATGAGAATGGAGATTGGGACACAGTGAAAAAGGACCGGGCAGCCCTGAACCTGGACGAAGAGAGCGTCAATAAGGCGTACTGGGAAGCCCTGGATTGGTCGCAAAAGCATATTGCAGGGAACTTATCCCCATAGACCAGGTCACCCTTTTCACAGCTCCAGCCTCCTCAGCCGCAACGCATTGCCGATCACCGTCACCGAGCTGAAACTCATGGCGGCAGCGGCGATGATGGGGCTTAGCAGCAACCCAAATAAAGGATATAACACTCCTGCGGCAATCGGCACGCCCAACGAGTTGTAAGCGAACGCCCAGAACAGGTTCTGGCGGATGTTCCGCATGGTACCACGGCTGAGCCGCCTAGCCTTCACGATGCCGCGTAGATCACCCTTCACCAGCGTCACAGCAGCGCTTTCAATGGCAACATCGGTGCCGGAACCCATGGCAATGCCCACCTGGGCCTGAGCCAGGGCCGGGGCGTCGTTGATGCCATCCCCCGCCATGGCCACGAACCGGCCCTCCTCCTGTAGCCGCCTGACCACCTCATTTTTCTGATCAGGTAGCACTTCCGCCATCACTTCGTCAATACCCAGCTTGTCTGCCACGGCCTGGGCGGTAGTGTGGCTATCCCCGGTGAGCATCACGATGCGGATATCATCCTTCTGGAGGACGGCGATGGCCTCTGGTGTGGACGCCTTCACCGGGTCCGAGACGCCCAGTATGGCGGACGGTTGGTTATCAATGGCCATATAGACGATGGTTTCGCCGCTTTGTGCATACTCCTCACCATCATTGATCAAATTCCCCAGCTCGATAGCAAGCTCCTTGAACAGGGCTTGGTTGCCAAGGGCAACGGCTTGCCCATTGATCCTGCCGGATATTCCCATACCAGTCAGCGATTGGAAATCCCTCACCGGCAGAAGCTCCAGCCTATGTTCCTCAGCAGCCGATACCAGTGCCTCGGCCAGGGGGTGTTCGCTCCCCAGCTCCAGGCTGGCAGCCAGCCGCAGCAAATCATCGTCAGACCGTTCCGAGCGGTTCACAATGGCGGCCAGGCGGGGCTTGCCTTCGGTGAGGGTGCCGGTCTTGTCCACCACCAGTGTGTCCACCTTCTCCATGGACTCCAGGGCTTCGGCATTCTTGATCAGTACTCCGGAGGTAGCGCCCCGGCCCACCCCTACCATGATGGACATGGGGGTGGCCAAGCCTAGAGCGCAGGGACAGGCGATGATGAGCACTGCCACGGCGTTGACCAGGGCATAGGCCAGGCGGGGCTCGGGACCAACCAGGGCCCAAATGACAAAGGTAAGGGCACTGATGCTCATCACGATGGGCACGAAATAGGATGCGACCACGTCGGCCAGACGCTGAATGGGCGCCCGGCTGCGCTGGGCTTCGCTAACCATCTTGACGATACGGGCCAGGAGGGTCTCGCTGCCCACGTGCAGGGCCTCCATGATGAAAGTACCCGTGCCGTTAACCGTGGCGCCGGTAACGATATCACCGGCACTTTTGGCTACCGGAATCGGCTCGCCGGTAACCATGGACTCATCCACCGAGCTGGAACCTTCCAGGACCACGCCGTCCACCGGCACTTTTTCGCCGGGCCGCACCCGGAGGCGGTCGCCGGGCTTTACCTGGCTCAGGGGGATGGTTTCCTCGGTACCGTCTTCCCTGATAATACGGGCATTGTTGGGCGCCAGTTTAAGTAACGCTTTAATAGCCGAGCTGGTCTGTGCCCGGGCTCGCAGCTCCAGAACCTGCCCCAATAGCACCAGGGTGGTGATCACCGCTGCCGCCTCGAAGTAGATGGCCACTTCTCCGTAGGTGCCACGGAAGGCAGCGGGGAAAATGCTGGGGAAAAGGGTGGCGATGAGGCTGTAGGCATACGCCACTCCGGTTCCCAGGGCAATAAGGGTGAACATATTCAAACTTCGGCGGATTACCGACGCCCAACCGCGCTGGAAGAAGGGTCGGCCACCCCATAGTACCACCGGCGATGCCAGCAGCAGCTGGACCCAGTTGCCCACATGGCCCGTCAGGGACTGGAAGAGAGGGGCCGCCGCAAACATCTCCCACATGGTCATTAGCAGGAGCGGAGCGGTGAGGGCGGTGCTGATCCAGAAGCGGCGGCTCATGTCCACCAGCTCGGGATTGGCCTCCTCCTCCTTCGTGACGGTGCGGGGTTCCAGGGCCATGCCGCAGATGGGGCAGGTCCCTGATTCAGTCTGCACCACCTCCGGGTGCATGGGACAGGTGTATTCATCGGCTGTCTCGACGGTGAGGGTCTCCGGTTCCAACGCCATGCCGCACTTAGGGCAGGGGCCGGGTTCAGTTTCCCGCACTTCCGGGTCCATGGGGCAGATATAGGCGGTGCCTTCGGGGACGGACCCCTCGTGATGATGTTGGCCCTGAGCCGGTTCTTCCGTCAGGTAGGTGGCCGGGCCTGCCGTAAACTTCTCGGCGCAGTGGGTGGTACAGAAGTAGTAGGTCTTCCCGTCATGCTCCACCGTTTCGACGGCATCGGCCGGGTCCACTGACATCCCACAGACCGGATCAGTAACCATAGTACCAGCTCCTTTCGCTGAATTAACCTAATCTTAACTCGTTGTCGTGCGTGGTTCCAGAGCCATCCCACAGGTCGGACAAGTTCCCGGTCCTTCCTGGATAACCTCCGGATGCATGGGACAGGTGTATTCAACTTCAGGTTCCATAGCAACCGTTTCAGATTCCAGCGCCATGCCGCACTTGGGGCAGCGGCCGGCTTGCTCTTCCTGTACTTCGGGGTGCATCGGACATTTGAAAGTAGCCATAGTAGTATCTCCTTTTCGTTCTCTGGATAGACTCCCGAATATACTGAGTTTTCTAAAATCATCCGATACAGAATTGTGGGAAAGATGTATATCTTTTTTATTTGGAACAGGCTGGGGACCAGACGGGATTGGGAGACCGGGTACCGGTATAGCTGCTCTTAGGAAGGCATGGCCCTCCCCGGGCTCTTTTCTCAAATGTTGATTTTTAGGCCAGGAGGAGCTTTTAGGCCTCTGTGGAACCTAACTGGTCTATCGGTCTTCGGCGCTGGGCCTTGATGGATTTGAAGTGGCTGGGTGTTAGTCCGGTCACTTTTTTAAACTGGCTGGACAGGTGCTGAACACTGCTATAGCCCAGACGGTGGGCAATTTCGCTTAGGGAGAGCTCACCATAGGCCAACAGCTCCTTCACCCGTTCGATTTTCTGCAGGATCATGTAGCGTTCGATGGTCATGCTCGTAACCGATGAAAACAGTCCGCTCAGGTAGTGGTAGTTCTTGCCCAGCTGCTTGGCGAGATACTCGGACAGGTTCACATCCATGTGCTCGAGATGGTTGCTGCGGATCAGCTCGATGATAAGTGTTTTCATCTGCTCCACCGACTGAGCCTTCCGGTCTTCCAGGTATTCGAACCCGTTTTCCTTCAGCACCCTCTTGACGGCCTCCAGGTCCACTGTCGCACTGTCATCGGCGATGGTAGCTTTGCCCAGTTCCACACGTTCTACATTCAGCCCCAACTTATCCAATTCCTCCCGTACAACCCGGACGCAACGGTCGCAAACCATGTTTTTGATGTAGACATCCATCGGCAATTCATCACCGGGCCGCTTCGTGATGAGTATGGCACTCGGCAGTCTCCCCTATCAAGTAGGTTTGAGGATCGGATTCGAATTTTTTTACGCAATCAGATGGCTTCATGACCACTTTCCCCCGTGCGGATGGAAATAGCCTTATCAATATTTGAGACGAAGATTTTTCCATCGCCGGGATGTCCGGTGCGGCCTGCAGACCGGATTGCTTCCACAATGGCGTCCACTTCCGCGGCGCGGCAGATCAGTTCGATCTTTACGACCTTGGAATATTTTTCCACGTACTTGGTGGAAAACCTAGCCCGCCGGGGATCCGTCCATTCCGCCAATGCATACACATCGATAATCGTCATCCCCTGGATGCCTTCTTTTTCAAGGGCCAGTATGACATCGTCTACCTGTTCGGGCCGTATGTACGCCTTTATTTCTTTCATTATGCGACTCCTATTTGACGGTGTTTGTCAAACCGTCCTATTAAAAAATACCTAGTTCCCGTTTAATCTGCTCGATAGTCGCGGCAAATACCTGGGGCCCGGCGACTCGTGTGATCTGCAGCACTCCTTGCAGCGCAGCTGCAACAACCAGGACCTTGCCCACCGCCGAACCTTCAAAACTGAACACACCCAGGCTGCGCCCCTCCCCAATAACCCCGGCCAGCCAGTCCCGCATTTCCTTATCGAGCAGCCGGGATTCCAGCTGCATAGGCTCCGGAATGGCATTGAATTCCGCCTCCAATATGCCCAACGGGCAGATTTTCCGGCCGTTCTGAAGGTAACTGGCAGGAATGGCGAAATAGCACTCAAGTTTGCTGATCGGGTCGGCATTCTCCCGCTCCAGCGTCCGCGTATAATCGCGAAAGCGTGCCCTGTAGCGGCGGATCAGGGCCGTACCCAGGTCCGCTTTTGATGGAAAGTGATAATGAATAGCGGCGTTTTTTACCCCGAGTTGCTGCGCAACATGGTGGTAACTGAAAGCGCTAAATCCCCGGTCCTGGAGCAGGGCTTCGGCTGCGTCCAGGATTAACTCCTTGGTATTGTTGTGTTTGGCAAATATTTTATCCATACGTTGTAAACTTACTGATAAGTAGGTAAGTTTCCAAGGGCGACCTTGTTCCCAAGAATTGCATGAAATCTTCAAAGTATCACTTTTTAAGCTGCTATTAACGTTGGTATTGTAATAATCCGGAATAAATGAGATTGCTCTAGTGGTCCCCTACGTTTACTTGTACTTACTATTATCCGCATTCTATATTACGACACACTAAATCGGCAGGTTGTTCCAGCTGTTGAAATCAGTAACACTCATTATAGTAGGTCTCAGTTGAAGAAACTTGCTCCTCGCTTCGTGATCCTGATTCTACTGGGCATAATTGTCTTGATTGCTTATCCACCCCTCAGCCAGCCCATGACAATCGACGTCAGACCATCAAAACTGGTTCTTTTTAACAACACCGTTGACACCCTGCAATACGCGGTCTTTGAGCGGAAAGCCCTGCGGTTTGCCAATTGGAAACCATGCGATCACCCCCGGTTGTGTAGTGATCGAGGAATCAAGCCTGGCCTGACGCGCGAGGTACCCTACGAGATCATTTATCGCTGGGACCCCGGTGCTGAAGTAATAATTTACTGGTGGCACCTGGAGCCCGATACCACGGCGCAAAACGGCTACCGGTTGGATGGACCTTACGATATCACGGTGGCCACACCGAAAAAGGTCCTGCTGGGGATCTGAAAATGGCGGGAATCTCTGCCCCTGACATTCTGAACCAGTCGTAGACCGGATCATTTTTTTCGCCCGGATTTTTCTTTTTACCACAAATGACGTTGTTCCATGACGGCTGGATGGTTTATATTCCCAATGAGATGGCATAGAGGCTGGCAAGCTCAACCGGGCTAATTAAACTCATTATATGTGCCCCCTCCAACATCAATGAATCTGGTTAGTTAATTACTAGTAAAAGGTGGTTTACCCATGACTGAACGACGATTTTTAGATGAGGTGGATGAAAAAGAGGAAGAGCAGGAAAAAAAGCAGGAAGAAAAGCAGGAAGAAGAGCAGGAAAAAAAGCCAAAGCTGGTTAGGGTGAACCTACCCCAAGCCAACTGGGCGCAGTGGCTGCACATCGCCGGCTCCCTGGCCGCCGTAACCGCCATCAGCCTGCTAACCTTGGATATGGCCATCGGTACCATCGGGCTGAGGAAGCTGGCGGCCTACGCCATGGGATCGTCCCTGCTGATTGGAATATTACTGATATTGGTCATAATCTACAAATATGCCCTTTCCAAAATTGGTCCCGGTATCTGGCGGTACGCTTTCTGGTTCATATCCGTCCCGATAGCTTTTCTCTATTATCTGCTGTTTGTTTGGCTGATTTACGGCCAGTTTGCGCCCTTGCTTGTCAGAATGATGGAAGCGGCCATGGCCAATGCGCCCAAATAAGTATTCACACAAACTGCTCCTTCCCGGCTTAACTTTCACTTGTTATGCCGTCTGAATCCGCACTTGTTACCGACCGGGCCATCCAGCTGGCCAGGCAGGCGGATGTCTACCTGGGGACCTCGTCCTGGAAATACGAGGGCTGGCAGGGGCTGGTTTACCAGAACAACTACGCCAGCCTGAGAGCGTTCAAGCGGCGCTGCCTGGCCGAGTACGCCCGCCACTTTCCCGCCGTGGGGATGGATGCCACTTTCTACCGCTTCCCGGATCAGCGCCTGATCGAGGAGCTGGACACCCTCACTCCGCCCGAATTCCGCTTCGGCCTTAAAGTGACCGAGGAAATCACCGTTTATAAGTACCCCACCCACCCCCGCTACGGTACCCGCAAGGGGCAGGATAACACCAACTTCCTGGATGGCGAGCTGTTCACCACCGATTTCCTGGAGGTAGTATCGGGACTGGGTACCAAGCTGGGGCCGTTAATCTTCCAGTTCGGCACCCTCCCCCGGGTCGTTGTGGGGGACGGCACTTTCCTGCGGCGGCTGGACGAATTCCTGAATGGTCTACCAGGGGGCTATCAGTATGCCGTGGAGATTCGCAACCGCCAGCTTTTCAATGAAGGCTACTTCGGGGTCCTGAAAAAGCACGGAGTTGCCCATGTCCATACGTCCTGGAGCTGGATGCCCCTCCTGCCCGAGCAGATTGCCAGGCAGGAGTCATTTACCGCCGACTATTTTGTTATGCGCCTGCTAACAGCACCGCAAACAGCCCACCAGGACGCCGTGGAGGCCTTTTTCCCCTATCAGCGTATCCTGAAACCACTGCCGGTGATCAGAGAAGCCCTTATCACCCACCTCAACCGCGCCATCAAGTCCAATCTGCCAGGGTATGTGTTCATCAACAACCGGCTGGAGGGGGCTGCCCCCCTCACCATTGAGCAGGTGCTGGACCAGGTCCTTGCCCCGGAGGCGGCTTCCAACTAACACCTGACGCCGTAGCGGATTATAAGGGCTGGGTTAATGTACTACTTTCATCTATAAATGCCATAATACCGTTGGTTAATGTACTACTTCATCTATCATACCATAATTCTGTTAATTAAGTAATTACAGGGAGTATTTGGCAATGATAGTTGACGTCAACGGTCATTCGCTGAATTACGTTGCACGAGGCACCGACGACGGCCTGCCGGTGGTCTTCATCCACGGCTTTCCCTTCAGCCACCGCATGTGGGAGCCCCAACTGGAGGCCCTCCCCCGCCGCTACCGGGCCGTCGCGTATGACGTCCGCGGGCACGGCGACAGCGAAGTGGGCCACGGGCAGTATACGATCGAGCTGTTCGTGGATGACCTGATCGGGCTGCTGGACCACCTGGCGATTGACCAGGCGGTGGTCTGTGGCCTGTCTATGGGCGGCTATATCGCCCTGCGGGCGGTGGAGCGCCACCCGGAGCGCTTCCGGGGGCTGGTGCTGTGCGACACGCGCAGCGAGGCCGACACGGACGAGGCCAAGGTCAAGCGGGCCGGGACCATCGCGGCGGTCATGTCGTGGGGCGTACCGGCCTTTGCCGAGGAGTTTGTGAAACTGGTGCTTGCGCCCCGGACCCTCACGGCCAATCCGCTGGTGGCCAAAAAGGTCAGGCAAATGATCACGGCCACCGACCCGCTCGGTATCTGCGGCACCCTGCGAGCCCTGGCCGAGCGCACCGACACCACCCCCGCCCTGCCGGCCATGAACCTGCCCGCGCTGGTACTGGTCGGTGAGCACGACACCCTCACGCCCCCCGCTGACGCCCAGGCTATGGCCCGGGCCCTGCCGGACGCCGCGCTGCACGTCATACCCGATGCCGCTCATATGAGCAACCTGGAAAACCCGGCGGCCTTCAACGAGCATCTGCTGGGGCTTCTGGGGGCAATAGGCAACTGACAGTAGGCAGTAGGCAAGAAGAAGAGCGGGAACCGCCGGGAGGCCGGGAGCAACCCACCCCCGACACTGTGTGTCGCCCCCACCCTTTGAAAGGGAGGGGGAAAAGGTGATTGGGTTGGAGCCTGTCTGGGTCTCCCCACTGACCGGGAAACAGAAACCGGCGTAAAACTTAACAAAATCTATACAGAATTCGTTTTTTTCAAGGCCTTCTCCCGAAGGGAGCATTGTTTGGGTGGTGTTAAGTTTTCCAGCGGGTACGATGGGCCCCACTTGAGGAGTAAAATGCAAAATGCAAAATGAAAAGTGCAAAATGAAGAACGGGAATTGAGCTGCTAGTCCAGAAGGGACCGGCGCAAAGCTGGACAAAACCAGGCCATATCGGGACGCTTTTAAAAATGTTCTCGACGGTAAGGGGGCTGAAAAGGGAGCTTTCGGCCTATTATGTAGAATTTCGCCCCGGCATGGCAGGTGAACCGGGTAATTTGCGGCTGCAGTCAGCATAGCGCCGGAATATAAGCCCCTGGACGCGGGTTGTCGTTCGCGTGGTGCGCCTGGTGCGCGGAAAGTGGTCAGTTGTTAGTTGTTGGTTGTTAGTGGTTAGACCGCAAAGAGGCGGAGAGAAAAAATATGTGAACCGCCAAGGACGCCAAGAGCGCCAAGAAATCTTAGCCACGAATTAACACAAATGAGCACGAAACCGGGCAAAGCAAAGGAACGCAGAGGGCGCAGAGAGTACCGCGTGATCTTCCCCTCACACCAGGGAGAGGGAACTTCAAAGGATACAACTTCAACGGTCCGTCATTCGCCGGATACTTGACTGCCCGGGGGTGCTTAATGGCGGGGGGAAGGCGGATGAGGGCCCGCCTTATAACCGGGACAGGGAGTACTCGACAAGACGAAGGCAAGGCTCAATCACCTTGACCGATTTCTCTTTCAAGCGTAAATTCCTTTCGTACAGCTAGATTACTCAAAAAGCCGGGCTTCATCTGTTGATAGCGGACTGCTGTCGTGATAAATCCAGAGGAGGGAGGCGACTGACCCGGTGCTTTTCAACATGTACGGTAGAAAACAATCCCTGCTGGCGGTAAAATGGTTTGTTATCGTCTGGTTTCTGTATAGCCCGGCCCTTGGCGCAGCCCCACCTTTGCTGGCTGAGTATTCCCCAGCAGAATCCTATGTTCTGAAGCAGGTTGCCGCTGGGGAGATTGCCGACCTTAAGGCAAGGTTTCCCGACGACTCGAGCAATTGGGTCCTAAGTGCTGATTTCCTGGAGAAGCTATTGACCGGTTCTCTCCCGGATACGCAGGTAACACTAAAGGGTGTGCGGATTATCAATGCGGTAGTGAAAGAATCCCTGGACCTTGTCAATGCCGAGATTCCCTACGAAGTATGGCTGAACAGTTGTCGTTTTGAGAACCGGGTGTACCTGACTCGAAGTCATTTCCATCGAATTCTGTCTTTTTCCGGGAGCAGGTTTAAAGGGGGTGCAAGTTTTATACATATGAAAGTGGATCAAGCTGTTTCTTTCCAAAGTGCTGAGTTTGAAGGTGGGGCGGATTTTATCGGAATGAAAGCGGCTGAATATATAAACTTAGGAAAAGCTGAATTTGCAGGTAGGGCGGATTTTCGTTATGCCGAAATTGGCAACAATTTGGAGGCCGACTCGGTACGGTTCAGTAGTAGCACGCATACGACGCGCTTCATTAAAATGAAAACGGGTAGCACCGTTTTTTTTCGCGGTGCTATGTTTGCAGGTGGTGTAGACTTTTCCGACGCGGACATTGGCTCCCAGTTTGTGGCAAATGGTGCCCAGTTCCTCGGTCCTCAATCTGGAGTGGACTTCAGCAGAATGAAAACGGTTGACAATGTTTTTTTCCGCCGTGCTGTTTTTGCAGGTGGAGCGGATTTTCGTTATGCCGAAATTGGGACCAATTTGGAGGCCGACTCGGTCCGGTTCACCAACAGCACAGATATGACGGTATTCTCCCATATGAAAACGGGTGGCAGCGTTTTTTTACGCCATGCTATGTTTGCAGGTGGGGCGGATTTTCGTTATGCCGAAGTTGGCGACCAGTTGTTGGCAAAGGGTGCCCGGTTTCTCGGTGCTTCGTCCAAAGCTAACTTCAGCAATATGAAAACGGGCGGCAACGTTTTTTTTCCCGGTGCTATGTTTGCAGGTAGGGCGGATTTTCGTTATGCCGAGATTGGCGGCAATTTGGAGGCCGACTCGGTCCAGTTCATCGATAGCACTAATGCGGCGATATTCTTAAGTATGAAAACGGGTGGCAACGCTTTTTTTCCCCGTGCTATGTTTGCAGGTGGTGTAGACTTTTCCGATGCGGACATTGGCGACCAGTTTGTGGCGAATCGTGCCCGGTTTCTCGGTGATTCGTCCGAAGCTGACTTCAGCGGAATGAAAACGGGGGGCACCATTTTTTTCCACGGTGCTATGTTTGCAGGTGGGGCGGATTTTAGCAATGCGGATTTCGGCAGCCAGTTTGCGGCGAATGGGACCCGGTTTCTCGGTGCTTCATCCGAAGCGAACTTCAACAGTATGAAAGTGGGTGACACTGTATTCTTGAATGGGGCTGAGTTTGCAGGCGCGGTGAATTTCGGATATGCCGAGATTGGCATCAATTTGAGGGCCGACTCGGTCCGGTTCACCGATAGCACACATGCAGCAGGATTTTATGACATGAAAGTGGGCGGCGGCGTTTATTTCCGAGGTGCTGTGTTAGCAGGTGGGGCGGATTTTAGCGGTGCGGATATTGGCCGCCAGTTTGTGGCGATTGGTGCCCGGTTTCTAGGTGATTCGTCCAAAGCGGATTTCAATAACATGAAAGTGGGTGATACTGTATTCTTAGGTAGGGCTGAGTTTGCAGAGACGGTGGATTTTGGATATGCCGAGATTGGTGGCAATCTTCAAGCTGACTCGGCCCGCTTCACCGATAGCACAGCTACGGCGAGATTCTATAAAATGAAAGTGGGTAACAGTGCTTTCTTTCGAAATGTAGTTTTCCCCGGTGCCGTGGATTTCTCTGGTGGGCAGTTTACCGATTTAATGATACAAGGGCCGCCTGTGGCAGGAGATCATCAACCACCGAGCATAGATTTGTCGCGCTGCGTTATCCGCCGCGAACTCGGGATCGACTCCCTGCGACTGAAAGACCTGGTGGCCACTTCGCTCCAGGTGCAGGGGCCCGCCCGCATCATGGGTGACACCCTCACCGGACGGGTGAATCTGGAGCACAGCAGCTTCCTGACCCTGGAATACTCTCCCTTTCACTTCGACCATTTAGGCCTGAACTGGCACAGTGACTCTGATTCCGTGCTGCTGGGTGGTATGACGTACCAGATTATCAGCGCCGGCGATGATGATGAGGGCCGGGATAAACTATTGGATCTGGTGAAACAAGCCAGGTACAATGCGTCGGTCTATGCCCAGCTGGAGTCCTTTTTCAAGCGACAGGGCTACCCTGAGTGGGCGGATAAGGTCTTTGTAGCGCAGAAGCGGCGGGGGCGTCAGGGGCTCCGGGACATCTGGCAGAGACCCGCGTGGCTTGGAAGTCTCCTGCTGGACATTCTTGTAAAGCATGGCCGCAGCCCCGGCCGGGCCTTTCTCTGGGCAGCTTTGGTCGTGTTCGCCGGCTTTCTGATATTCCGTCAAGAAAAGGGTATGTTTCCGAGAGAGCCCGCTGGCACTGCCCGCATATATCACCCGCTGTGGTACAGCCTGGATGTTTTTCTGCCTTTCATCGATCTACAGGCCGCCAACCTGTGGGAACCCAGGCCGGAGCGGCGTTTTGCCAGGAACTATATGCGCGTGCATCGAGTGCTCGGATGGATTATGATCCCCATCGGCCTGGCTGCTTTAACCGGGATCATCAAATGATGATACCTCACCGTGCTATAATATGAAAGAACTGGCTTAATTGGTATAGTTGCGCCACTCAACTTAACACCCGCCCCAACTTCGAGCTAGCAGTGCAGTTTGTGAATCGTACGCCGGATTACCTTGAATTACAATGGTGTAAGTGCATCAAAAAAAGTCTAATATAAGTTTTTAAACTCTATCTTACTGCGTTATGGCATATTCAGATAATTGAGGTAGTATTCAATGAACATTCATGATCCACAACCCGCAGATACCCCTCCTGTACTTTACAAATATCGATATTTCGACCCCGACGGATATCACTTACGAGCGATCAGGGATTCACATTTGTGGTTTTCGACCGCTCGGGTATTCAACGATCCTTTCGATTCAGCATTAAAGTACAACTTTGATGAGACAAATCCAGACCTAAGGCTAAACTGGGCAATAGGCGTCATTCGACGAGATTTCCCTCATTTAAGCGTTGTTGAGTGTCGCAAACGAGCTAAGCAGCGCTTGACGGAGATCGATAATGATCCAAATTATCTCGAACAATTCCAAAAAGATTCTGTAGAGACTAATTATGATAAATTTGGCATTTGTTGCCTGACACCGAGAAAAGATGACTTGCTTATGTGGGCACATTACGCCGATGGACACAAGGGCTTTGTCGTCGGATACGACACACAAAAGATCCTGTATATCCAAGAAGAACTTGTTAAGAAGAGGGAACTACTAGACTTACAAATGGTCAGCTATAAAAAGCAGATACCAGAGATAAATTTTTTCGAGTCCATGACCTCTGATCACACGTACGAAGACATTATCAAATTACTCATCACCAAATCCGAGCGATGGAGTTACGAGCAAGAATACCGACTAATATTATGGTATCATATAGATACGAATCTGAGTCTTCCTTCTGATTGCATTACTGAAATAATCCAAGGATGTCGTATTGAGCCTGATGATGAGAAGAAGCTCAGAGATGTCATCCAGTCAAGCGTAAGCACACCTGCTCTCTTCCAAGCTCGTGAGCATGATACCGAGTTCAGTTTAGAAATTGAGGAAATCCAATAGTACCTATGACTGGGCTTTGTGAATCGGATGCCGGGATTTTTCAAGGAACTAGTAAATTCCCGACATGGGTTTTCCTTCTTTTTTCAGATTCAAGGTGCAGTTTCTTACAATGTCTCGGTACACTGCAGCTATCGTCATTTAGGGTAGGAACGAAAGATCGATGAACGAGTCGCATGTCAAATCCACTATCCGAAGTATCCTTGAAGGGTATGGTTTCCAGGTCGACGATATTCCGAAGCATAAAGACCGAAAAACCCCTGACTTTGAAGTCTCTGGCAATGGAATGAAGTATACTATTGAACTAAAAGTAAAGGGCGATGATCCAGAAGAAGTCCTCAGAGAGGCAGAAATACTGTCGCATGGTGAAGTATTCGGTAAGTCCGTACCAGTAGGCTACAGAAATAGATTAGCTGCTATAGTGCGTGATGGAGTAAAGCAACTACAAGAGTATGATCCTCATGGCAACTCTCTCCGTATTCTCTGGTTGCATTGTGGAGGACAAGACCCTGAATTGCAATACAATCGATCTCATGCAACCCTCTTCGGCACTGAATCTCTCGTGAGCCTTGATAATTCGAGTACCTTTACATGTTATTACTTCCATGATAGCTCCTTTTTCTCGCATCGTACCATTCTTGATGGGGTAATAATTACATTTGAAGACAAGGCACAACTTTGCATTAACACATTGTCTCCAAGAGTCGACCAGTTTCGTATTAGCGAATTAGTACAAAAAATGGCAGGTGGCCTCTGTGACCCGGACACCCTCCATGGCAAAGAACAGCGTGTGATGATTGCCGACTGCGATACGGAAAGAAAGCATACAGATGATGTGCTCAAATATCTTCAAAAGAAATATGATCTTGCTCACCTCCAAGCCATCCCATTGCAAAAGCTTTCCGCAAAAATAATACCACGCGTAGATGGGGAATAGATTCCCCAGTGTGGCTATTTTGTGCCGCCCCAGAACACCACATTATGCACCCGGATTCACTGCGTTACGCCGGGCAAGTCACCAGTCATCCCTCCAGCCAAACCCGCAGCTCCTTCAGCTGGTGCTCAACCGCAGCCCGGTTGCTCCCCCCCATGACCCCCTCGGCGGGGATTGTCCAGGCTTCGGCCAGGACTGCCCGGATATCCTCCTCAAAGGCCGCTGAGGCCTCCTGCAGCGTCTCCAGGGGCAGGGTAGCCAACCCACCCCATCCGTCAACCGACGGATTTCCCCTCCCTTTTGAAGGGAGGGGCCTCACAGAGTGAGAAAGGAGGGTTAGTCTTCGGGGCGCTTCAGCGGGAGCAGGCTCCTTCGGCTCAGCTCAGGACAAGCCCCAATCCGTCTACGCTGCGCTACGCCGGACAAGTCACCAGTCACGCCTCCAGCCAGGCCCGCAGCTCCTTTAGCTTCTGCTCAACCGAGGCCCTATTGCTCCCCCCCATGACGCCCTCGGCGGGGATGGTCCATGCTTCGGCCAGGACTGCCCGGATATCTTCCTCAAAGGCCGCTGAGGCCTCCTGAAAGGTCTTCAGGGGCAGGTCCTCCAGGGCTACGCCTTTAGACTCGGCCTCCCTGACAAGAGCACCGGCCAGGCCGTAGGCCTCACGGAAGGGTATGCCCCGCCCGGTCAGGTAGAGGACGATGCGCTCGGCCTTCAAGTAGGGCGAGAGCTGGGCGGCAATCCGGTCGGTATTGAAAGCAGTCCCCCGCAAGGTGACCTCCAGGGCCGGCAGCAGCTGCAGGATGGTATCCACGGAATCAAACAGCGGTTCCTTGTCTTCCTGCAGGTCCTTGTTATATCCCGACGGCAGGCCCTTGACGGTGGTCAGGAAGCCGGTATGGTTGCCCAGCAGCCGCCCGCTCTTGCCGCGGACCAGTTCGAAGACGTCAGGGTTTTTCTTGTGGGCCAGGAGGCTGCTCCCCGTGGCCACGGAGTCGTCGAGGGTGATAAAGCCGAACTCCTGGCTGTTCCACAGGATGAAGTCTTCGGCCAGGCGGCTGAGGTGCACCCCCAGCCGGGACAGTCCGTAGAGCAGGTCCATGACAAAATCCCGGGAAGCGACCGCCTCGACGCTATTATCCGAGGGCGAGTCAAACCCCAGCTCGCCGGCGATCCACTCGCGGTCCACCGGGGCCGTCGAGCCCCCCAGCGCGGCTGAACCCAGCGGACAGACCGAAGCGGCCTGTTGTACCTGGGTCAGGAACTCGTCATCGGACCTGAGGCTCCAGGCGTGGGCCAGCAGCAGGTGCCCCAGGGAGATTACCTGGGCCTGCTGCAGGTGGGTGTGTCCCGGGAAAGGCGTCCCGGCGTGCTCTCCGGCCAGGTCAATCAGCGCCCGGACAACCTGGCGCAGGGCGTCGCGAACCCTACCGGTCTGGTCAATAGCGTAAAGGCGCAGGTCGGTAGCTACCTGGTCGTTGCGGCTGCGGCCGTGATGGAGCCGCTGGGCCGGTTCGCCGATGAGCTCGCCCAGCCGCCGCTCAATGGCCATGTGGATGTCCTCATCTTCTTCATGGAGCTCGAACTCGCCCTGCTCAAACTCGGCTCCGATATCCTCCAGCCCTTTCAGAATAGCTGCCAGGTCTTCTGGCCCCAGCAAACCGCAGCGGTTCAGGGCTCTGGCCCATACGGTTGAGACGTGCAAGTCGTAAGGGGCCAACCAGTTGTCAAAGCTCAGGGAGCGATTCAGGGCATGGACCCGGGGGTCCAGGGGTTGGGAAAAGCGCTTCTGCCAGACTTTTTTAGCCATTTTTCAATCCCTCTTGAAGGTGCGGAAGTAATCGGGTGCCCGGTATTTGCCTTTCTTCACGCCGAACTCGGCCAGGAGCGCCTCAACCTTCAGGGGCAGGCCAACCAGATTGATGAACCCTTCGGCGTCGCTCTGGTCGTAGACATCGTCCTTGCCGAACGTAGCAAAATCTTCCCGGTAAAGGGAGAAGGGCGACTTGCGGCCGGCGATGAGGCAATGCCCCTTGAACAGCTTCAGCCGCACCGTACCGGTAACGCAGCTCTGGAAGGAATCCACGAAGGCGTCCAGACTCTCACGCAGGGGCGTAAACCATTCCCCGTTATACACCAGTACGGCGTACTTCTCCGCGATCACATCCTTGTAGTGCAGGGACGACTTGTCGAGGGTCAGGGCTTCCAGCTCCCGGTGGGCAGTATAGATGATGGTGCCGCCGGGCGTTTCGTAGATGCCCCGGGACTTCATCCCCACCATCCGGTTTTCCACCATATCCACCAGACCAATGCCGTGTTTGGCGCCCAGGGCGTTGAGGGCCTCCACCAGGGCGACCGGGCCCAGCGCCTCCCCGTTGACCGATACCGGAATGCCCCGCTCAAAACCGAGTTCCACGTACTCGGGCTGGTCGGGGGTCTGGTTGACAGGTTTGATCCATTTAAGCAGGTCCTCGTCCATTTCGTTCCACGGGTCTTCCAGCGGGCCGCCCTCGTGGCTGATGTGCCAGATGTTCTCATCGTGGCTGTATATCTTCTCAACGGTGGCATCAATGGGCACGTCATGTTCCCGGGCATAGTCAATGGCGTCTTCCCGGGAGGTGATATCCCACTCGCGCCACGGGGCGATGACTTTAAGCTTGGGATTGAGGGCCATGTAGGTCAGCTCGAAGCGCACCTGGTCGTTGCCCTTGCCGGTGCACCCGTGGGCCACGGCATCGGCACCCATTTCTTCAGCCACCTTCACTTGCTGCTGGGCGATCAGGGGCCGGGCCATACTGGTGCCGAGCAGGTACTTGCGTTCGTAGATGGCTCCCGCCCGCAGGGTTGGAAAGACAAAGTCCATGAGGAACGCTTCCCGCAGGTCTTCCACAACCGCGTGGGAAGCGCCGGTAGCCAGGGCCTTCTGCTTGACGGCGGCGAAGTCCTCCTGCTGGCCGAGGTCAGCCGCATAGGCGATAATCTCACAGCCGTAGTTATCTTTAAGCCAGGGAATAATAACCGAGGTGTCCAGCCCTCCCGAATAGGCCAGGACCACTTTCTTGACCTTCTCTTTCATAAACACCACCTCCTTGATTGCCTGATGGCATAGGGACAACGCAGTCAAATAAAAAGCCCCAAGCGAGTCGCTCAGGGCCTTGTCAGTCTTTATCTGGTGAGACCAGCTAGACGCGGTCTGGCCGTGAGCGACTATGAGCTGAAGTCGCACGGAACCGGCGGTTGCTACGTCGAAGTGTTGATCTCATCACCGGCAAGTTAAAAACTCTTTATACCGGAATCAAACAAGATGTTATCCGGCAAACGGGCTTGAAAACCGTCAAAATCATCCTTAACCTTCACCGCTTTACAATGAGCCAGCGATACTGTGCAATGTTGACCTTTATTTCTGCCCTGCAGTCCGTTGCGCATTTGACCCTGAGAGCTTGTAGAGTGAATGGGCCTAATAAAGGGGCCCCGTAACAACCCGATACTTTTAATAACACTTTGAGGTAAGGCAGGAATGCCTATGAGTCCTAATAAGAGCAAATTGCCAGCCTATACAGACTACACCTACGACATGTTCATGTCCAGTACCGGCAAGGACCACGCTGAGATTACTCAGTTTAATCAATGGCGCGAAGAAGTCATCGCGGCCGACATGTACACCTTCCAGATTCCCCACCTGGGTGCCCAGCGTCCGAACGTCAGCGTTCAACGGGTTTCGGGCGAGGAGCTAGATCTGATCAGCTTTGCCAACTATAACTACCTGGGCTATTCCAATCACCATGAGGTAATTGCGGCGGCAAAACAGGCCCTGGACATGTATGGCCTGGGGGCTACCGGCTCACCCGTTTTAAATGGCACCTTTCGGATCCATGAACTCCTGGAAGAAAAAATTATCGAATTCTTCGGCATGCCCGGTTATGGCGTCAGTCTCTTTTCATCCGGATATGGCGCCAATCTGGGGGTAGTCTCGTCCTTCGTACACAAAGGTGATTACGTGGTCCTGGACCGACTCTCCCACGCCTCATTGGTTGACGGAGCCGTCCTGTCCCAGGCGACGATCAAACTTTTCAAGCACAATGACGTGGACCACCTGGACCGGGTTCTCAGCCGGCTGGATCATAAAAATACGCGCATTCTCATCTGCACCGAAGGAGTTTACAGCGCCGATGGTGATACCGGTCATGTTAGGGATATTGTCAGGGTGGCGAAGAAATACGGCGCTGCCGTACTGGTGGATGAGGCCCATTCCCTCCTGATCGCGGGAGAAAACGGCAGGGGAGTTGCCGAAGAGCAGGGGGTGCTGGAAGAGGTGGATATGATCATTGCCACCTTCAGCAAGTCCTTTGGCGGAGTCGGCGGCTGCCTTTTTGCCCGGGAACCGCTTACCAACTACGTCAACTGGTACGCTCGTTCACGTATGTTCTCTTGCGCTCTCGATCCCGCCGTCACCGGGGGACTGATCAAGGCGCTGGAGCTCGCTGCCGGGCCTGATGGCAAGACCAGGCGGGAACGGATCCAAAGCAATGCCGACTATATGCGATCCAAGCTCCAGGGCCACGTGGATATCGGCAGCAGCCACAGCTGGATCATTCCTGTCATCTACGGCGACGAGCACATTTCCATCCCCCTGAGCGACTACCTGCAACGTGAGGGGCTGGACACTTCCCTGATGGCCTTCCCCGCCGTGCCGAAAAATCAGTCACGTATCCGGCTTTTCGTCACCTCCGAACACACCAGGGATCAGCTCGACCAAGGAGCCGAGAGCATTATAAAGGCCGCCGAACACTTCGGGTTCCTCCTTAAAGATAAAAAGACATAAAAGGAGCTATGACCATTGACCAGTAACAAGAATCAAGAAGGCTTAATCGTCTGGAACTTCGATTTCGCATTTACCACTTTTTACGAAATAGAGACTGATGCTATCGAACACCTGGTCTCAAAGCCTTTGACCCCTATTGAGGTAGCCCCAGGTGTCTCACTATTAAACCTGATTGCGTTTAACTTCCCGGAGGGGGCACTCGGCAGCTTGCCGGAGTTCCAGGAGCTAATCCTCAGCCTCATTGTAACCCCTGACCTCTCACGCGGTGTGCCCAAATCAGCCATGTACATCCTGTCACTCGGCAGCACCAACCAGGAACACCTTGATCACTGCGCCAGCTACTACAAGCTACCGGTTTTTGGACAATTCTCCAGGGTCAACATCCAGTATGACCCTCTCGCCGTCGAATATGAGGATCATCACGGCCCGATAGTAAGCATGAAGAATATCCACCCCCGTCCGGAATACGGCGAGGGCGAGCGGTATTTCCAGGCCTTTGTTAAAGACGCCGGTGATATCTATGTGGCCGACGTCTTGATGAAGGGCAGCCTGTTTGAACACCAGCAGGCCGGTGAGGCGGGGAAAATGTGGAACCACCCATTTTTCAGAGGTATTGATGTAGACGGCGCCGAACCGGTATCTTTCATGCAGATGCTGAATAGGCCCGGTTCACCGGGACAGCAGTTCTATCCCCGTCCCGAAAAATTTACCTAACCCCTTCCCCGCTCCAGCGCTCGAGCCGCTTTACAACTATGGCGACGAGGGGGGCATCCTTCCCTGGGCTACTCCTCAGGTGAGGCCCACCTTCTTGCGGGCAAAGTAATCAACGATACCCGGAATAAAGGGCCTGAGCTTAACGGCCGCTTTGAGCTCCAGGTTCATGATAACTTCACGCTTATCCTTTCTGGCGGCCCGGATGATGATCCTCGCGGCTCGTACGGGAGTAATGGCATCAGATTTAGAATCATCATAGGGGTCAACCGAAGGGTGGCTGCCGTCGGCCTGGAAGCGGTGAAGACGAATACCGGTTTTCACGTGTAAGGGAGCCACGAGGGTTATCCTGACCCCCGTTCTCACCAACTCCGTCCGCAGGGAATCAAAAAAGCCGTGGAGGGCGTGTTTGCTGGCCGCATAGCCTGAATGCATGGGTGCGCCTACTTTCCCCGAGGAGCTGGTAACCACAACGATTCTCCCCCGGCTCTCCTTCAGGTAGGGCAGGGCGTAATAGGTGCAATAAAGGGCTCCGAAATAGTTCACTGCCATCAATCGCTCGAAGAAGGAAATGTCGGTAACATCCTCAAAGCGGGCCCGCATGGAAACCCCGGCATTTGATAAGAGGATGTCGATGCCGCCCCAGGACTTAACCGTCCCGGTAATCAGGGCCCGGCACTGCTCCCGGTCGGTCACGTCGGTCGGAATCTCGAGGACCTCGCTCCCCAACTCCCGGCAGGCCTCTGCCACCGGTTCCAGCCTATCGGCGCTCAGGTCGGCCAGCGCCAGGCGCGCGCCTTCGGCTGCCAGCTGCCTGGCCAGGGCTTCCCCGATGCCGCCGGCGGCCCCGGTAAGGATAATCCGCTTGTCTTTGAACGTCATGGTCTCCCCTATTTCCTTTGAATAATACCAGCCTGAATCTACGAAGGAATCGGGGGTTTGTCCGGGTCTGGTTCGGCAGCCGTCCACGGAGAAGAAATATTTATTTTATGACAATAGCATCGTTCGTATTAATAAAATAGGGGTCAAATAAAGGAACAGGAACATTTATGATGATTGTTCCCCAGTTTGTGCGTAATAATAAATACACAGGAAGTATCTAGAGATGTCTACTAAACAGGTACACGTGATTCTCAATCCCACCGCCGGCGGAGGGCGGGCAGCCAAGCTGCGACCCAGACTCCTGTCGGGAATCGCCGAACGGTTCGGGAACGACTACTCATTGGATGTGACCGGCCGTGCGGGAGACGCGACAGCTTCGGCGAGGCGCGCCATCGAAGCTGGCGTCACTCTGGTGATTGCCGTGGGCGGTGACGGAACTATCCATGAAACGGTGAACGGATTCTTTAAGGACCGGGAAATGCTAAATCCCTCCTGTGAGCTGGGCATAGTAGACTGCGGGTCCGGGAGCGGCCTGGCGCAGAGTCTGGGGCTACCCTCCTCACTCGAACAGCAGCTTGACCTGATTGCCCGCCAGGATAGTTGCGCTATTGACCTGGGACGGGTGGTTGTCCATAGCGTTGATGACGGAAAGGTAGAACGCATCTTTGCGAGCGAGTGCCAGGTCGGGATCGGCGGCGCGGTGGTTGCTGAGGTAGGCTCAATGCACAAGCTGCTGGGTGGAACACTGGCGTACGGCCTGGGTTCGATCAAGCAGGCGTTCCTTTTTAAAGGTCAACCGATGACCGTGGAGCTCGGCAATAACGAGAAGGTGTCCAGAGGACTAATAGGCCTGTCACTTGGTAAT